>ENA-OQIF01000026-OQIF01000026.1-human-gut-metagenome-genome-assembly--contig:-NODE-26-length-94634-cov-6.882199_pt1 | contig 94634 bp, 112 predicted proteins | sample MGYA00242574_ERZ504738 | MGnify/ENA primary metagenome ERZ504738 (study PRJEB26092, sample SAMD00036437) | human gut metagenome | host: Homo sapiens | study: EMG produced TPA metagenomics assembly of...
CTTTGAATTGTGATGTTGTAGAAACAGCCTTATAGAATGTGTTCTGCGTGATTTCCTCTGCTATCTCACGATTTTTGGCAAGAGAAATAGTATACGAGTATACCTGTAAATAGTAGGCTTTATAGAGCTTTTCATAGTCCATACTTGTCATCACCTCCTTCAGCTTCATAGGTTAGACGGAGAAATCGGAATTTCGTTACAACGAAGTTTGAAATTTTTATACCTTTACGCTACTCTTGCTTTCTGCGGACTATTGGTAGACGCGCATTAACGGCAAGCAAAGAGATTGCTGTGTCAGCTTGATATGTTCAAATGCTAATTAAATATAGCATACAGCTATGAATTTTTCCATTGCGTTCCCCTGACTTCGGAATAGTGGCAGGGTTGGCTATCCTTGTTTTGCTTTGTGCTTCTCTACCGTACATGAGCATTGGAGCCGGGGTTGTCGTTGCCATAACCCTCCAGCAGATTGATAGCACCCCACACGCCGAGACCGGCACCCAGAGCGACAACCAGAGTCTGAAGAACTTCGATAGCAGAGTTAAAGAATTCCATAGTCGTTTCTCCTTTATAAATGAAAACTTGTAGACCGTCCGTACACACCTGAAGCTGTTGTTGTTAAGCCGCAAACTGCGGCGAGAGTGAGCTTACCGGTGTACCTCTCTGGTCCGGGTAAAATAAAACCGCCTACCGGGTCAGGCAGGCGGGAGCGAATCAGCATCCACCACGATGAACTCATCACCGGGGTGGATTTTTTCTTTCGGTTCAGATATTTTTCAATATCGAAGGTGTTTTTGGGGTCGTAGTCCGAGGTCAGCTTGTAGTTGGGGTGCTGGGTCAGGTCGTACTTGTCAGAAAGAAAGGGTCTGACACCACGCAGCTGCAAAATACACTTGCCGCCGTCCAGCACCGCCAGCTCGTCCCGGCTCAATAATTCGTGACCCATCTTTTGGAACGTAGTGCCGTAACTGGGGCTGTTGCCACGGGTGTCTGAGGTGTTGAAGGCGTCGATGGTCTCCTTGCCCAGCATCTCGGACAAGTCTTTCAGGGTAGTGGGTTCGGAGCCGCCCAGAAAAATTTGAGAATCCATGTTGCCTACAATGGTATCTGCGTTGTCCTTGTAGATGGCTTTCAACTGGCTTCTCGCCTGCAAAACAAGGCAGGCTGAGATCTCACGGCTGCGGATGGTGGCTACTAATTTTTCAAGGTTTGGAATCTGCCCGATGTTGGCGCACTCGTCGATCAGACAGCGTACATGGATGGGCAGCTTGCCGCCGTACACATCATCTGCTTTATCGCAAAGCAGATTGAAAAGCTGGGTGTAGACCATGTTGATGAGAAAGTTAAAGGTGGAATCCGTGTCCGACATGATGAGGAACAGTGCCGTTTTCTTATCGCCCAGCGTGTCCAGTTGCAGTTCATCGTACATGGTAAGGTCCCGCAACTCTTGGATGTCGAAGGGCGCAAGCCGGGCACCGCAGGAAATGAGGATGGATTTTGCGGTCTTTCCAGAAACTAAATGTCAACAGTAATTTAATACTTTCTACGAATCAGGCAGAAAGTTCGGCGTTTTGCACATCAGAGCGCAGCATTCTTTTCACCTTATCCTGCACCTTTTCACGGCATCCGGCACGGAAATGAATCAGAACGGTAAATTCCTGACCGTTGATGGTGCGCTTGATGAAAGGGGCGTTCTTGTTTTCGGGCACTTTCACATTTTCCATTCAATTCCTCCTTAAATCGTCATTTTCCCAATTTGGCTGGCAGACTGGCAACTGTGGGTGTACCATGATTTTCTTGCCAGCCAAAATTTTCTGCCAGCCAAATGACTTATTCCATCCAAAAGACCTTTTTGCGGCCTTCCACGATCTTGCTTTTCAGGGCATCGCCCAGTTCACGCTTGGCATCCCGGACGGTTCTGCCGGGGATGCCCCTTTCCAGAGCCGCCTTGTCGATGTCCTCGCTGAGCACCTGCTTTCCTCCGGCAAGCAGGGCGCAGATCAGGTCTTTAGCTTGCTGGGTCTTGGTTTCCCGCTGCGGTTCGATGCCGGACAGCATTTCGTCTGCGGTAATGTCGTACTCGCCGACCCAGCGGAAACCGCCCTCGTCCCCCAGAGAGAATGCCAACGACACGCCCGGCGGGGCAAGAGAACTTTTCTCGTGGGTCAGGATGCGCATGGTGGGGTCGTGCTTCAATTTGCCGATGAACATAACGCTGCGCACGGCGGCGGCAATGTCGATGGAGCCGAGGCCCCGCTGCAAGCTCTGCATTCCAGCGGCCTTGTTCAGGTGTCCAATCAGCAAAATAGCGCAGCCTGTTCGCTGCGCTACCTGTCCCAGCCGCATGAAGATGGGCCGGACTTCGTTCGCCCGGTTCATGTCCACATCGGCACCGAGATACGCCTGGATTGGGTCGATGATGACCAGTCGGGCGTTGTTCTCGACAATGGCTTTTTCAATTCGTTCATCGGAGAGTGTCAGCTGCACCTCGCTGTCGTCAATGACCAGCACCCGGTCAAGGTCTGCGCCGGCTTCGATCAGGCGGGGCTTGACCGTATCGCCCAGACCGTCCTCTGCGGTCTGGTAGATCACGTTGAAGGGCTCCATGCGCTCCATGTTAGGCAGCAGCTTTCCGTTGGTGCAGGCAGCGGCAAGGTGCATGGCAAAATAAGTCTTGCCCTCGCCCGGATTGCCTTGCAGCACACTGAGCTTTCCAAAGGGAAGATACGGTTTCCAGAGCCAGTCTACTGGGGTCAGCTCCACGTTGCTCATGCGGATGATCTTCACCGTTTCCGGTTTTGACGGCTCTTTCAGCACAATACTTTTAAAATAATTGCGGTTCGGGATCTCTGTCCGGTGCACCAGAACGTCGTTCCAATCCTTCATGCAGGGCTGGATGCGGGTCACGCTCACGGTGTCCGGCAGCAGCTCCACCAGCCGCTTGCAGGCATCCTCTCCGGCTTTGTCGGCATCCAGACAAAGGAATACCCGCTCCACGTCTGGGCGTTCAGAAAGAAACTGCCGTAGCGCCTTGCCCGACACCCCACCCAGCGACAGATAATTGTGCTGCTGCCAGTTCTTCGGAAACAGTTCGATGAAGGACAGCAGGTCGATGGAGGCTTCAAAGACCAGCAACTGCTTGTCGGTGCCACGGTGGGCAAAGCCAAACGCCTTTTCTGCGCCGGCTGCATCCTGCCGAAACTTCTCCCGAATCCCACGACTGCTTGCGTAGCGGGGATGCCCGTCTGCATCCCGTCCCACAAAGACCACGTTGTGGTGGGCGGAATCCTCGTAAATATCCCCGGCGGCGATGAAGAAGTTCACCAGTGATGGACTGAGTTTCCGCTCCTGCGTCAGATAGTTCAGGATGTTGGCATTGGTGACGTTCCTCAGCGGCAGACGAAACGCCGGAGAGGGGGCGGGGTCAGCCTCCGGCTGGACTTTGCCCGGCTCTCCGGTTAGCACCTGCACCGCTTCGGGGAAGGACTTGCCGTAAAATTCCATCACGAAATCCACCGGCAAGCCGCCCTTGCTCTGGCTGTGCCGAAACCATTTGTTTCCACAGACGGTCAGGCTGTCGTGGGCTTTCCAGCGGCATTCTTTTCCGCTGCGCACCAGCGTTTCGCCCTGTGCCCGGAGAAATTTTTCCAGATCCACCGCATTGGCTTTGTCGATCTGGGCTTGGGTGTAGGTCATGCTGCTTCCTCCTTAAAGCTCCTGTGTGTGATTTTTTTGCTCGGCCTTCTTCTGGGGTTGCGCCGCCTTGGCTTCTTCCAGCTTTTTCAGCACCGATTTCTTCTCCGGGGCCTTACCGCCCGGTGCGGAAAGCTGCTGCTTATTCAGCACCATGTCGATATACTTGCGGATATTTTTCAGGGCAGAAACGTCCGGCTGCAAGGTTTCCAGTTTGGTACGCAGTTCTGCGCTGTGTTGCCGTTCAGCTTCATCAGGGTGCGGACAGCTTTATTAAAGGTGTCCAGCTCCTCTTTGTGCTGGGCGGCATAAGCGTCCTTGGTCAACTTGAAGTTCTTCTTTATAAAGGTGTCGTGGATAGGTTTCAGCTTGGCATGGACGGCAGCAGCGTCCTTGATCTGGGCGATTGCCCGCATACGGTCTTCGTTCTGCTTCAACTGCCTGCGGAGAGGGGCAGCTGTCTGGTTCAGGTTAGAAATTGCAGTGTCCAAATCCTCGATGGTGTTCAGAGAATGGGTTTTCAGGTAGTCCACCGCCCGTTTGACTCCCTCAAAGTCTCGGACAGTGCATTTCAGTTTTGCCTTGCCAGACCAATCGCTGCGCTGTTCGTTGCGGAGATTGAAGTAGTCCACCAGCAGATCGGACAGTGTGGGCTCCTTCGCTTTTTCCAGAGCGTCCAGAAGAAGCTGCTTCTTTTCATTCAGGTCTGCAATCCAGCGTTGCAGCCCACGGATGGCGCTGCGGATGGACTGCATCAGGCTGTTGGCTGCACGAATGTCCCGGTTCAGGTTTCCGAGAAAGGTTTCCACTCCACGCTTTTCCATCTGGTGCGCAGCAGGGCCGAGATGCACGGTCGGTATCCGCTGGATGCCCTGCCGCTCAAAGGAGCGCAGGTCAACACGTTCCGGTCTGCCAGCAGTTTCCAGATAGCGGTTGGTAATGGTTTCCCAGCTATGCCGCCAGACCTCAGCGTACTTCTGGTCGTTCCAGTCCACCGTGTTTTCCTTGTGGCACTTCCAGTTCCCAGAAGGGAGCCGGACGCGCTCGCCGTTCTCGTCAAGGTCGTACACCTTTCGGGCTTTCGGGAGCCACTTGCCGTGTTCATCCATTGCCCGGAGCGTCAGCAGAATGTGAGCGTGTGGGTTTCCATCTCCCTTGTCGTGGATGGCAAAGTCAGCAATCATCCCTTTGGAAACAAACTGCTCCTGACAAAATTCCCGAATCATTTTCAAATACTGTTCTTTCGGCACCTCCACCGGGAACGCCAGCACGATGCGCCGGGCAAGCTGGGGGTTCCACTGGTTCTCTACGGCTTCCACTGCGTTCCAGAGCGTTGCCCGGTCTGCATATCCGGGCGGCGCATAGGATGGCAGCATGATCTCAGCGTGGACAAGCTCTTTCTTCTTGTTGTAGAATTTCGTTTTCTGGTCGTACTCGCTGAACAGCTGTTCGCCGCTCTGGTAAGCGGCCCCGGCAACAGCGGACTGCCCTTGGCTGCGCTTGACGATGGTAATTTTGAAATGCGGACACGGAATAGGCATCACCCCCAAACAAAAAGACCGCCCAGCAAGATTGCTCTTGATGAACGGTCTGGAATCGTATTCGGTTTTGCTCGCCGCCTTGGAACGGAGTGCTGTGCACTTCGATTTCAGGCGGGAGCCGCAAAAAGGATAGCTGCAAAGCAGCGCAAGGAAAATGCAGTTTTCCTTGGGATGGAATCGGGCTGGCGCACAAACGCCAACTTCGATTTCATCGAGCCGTCTGCAAGACCGCAATTTCACCGGAACGGTGTATAATTGCGCCCTTTATTCTAAAGGGTTTTGGACGTTGCTGCGTTCGTGAACATCATGCACCATCTTTGCAAGTGCCAGCACGACTTCCGGTTGACGGAACGAGATTTTCAGAAGTTCCATCACCTGATCGTCGGTCAATTCTCCCGGACAGATCAGAAAACTTTCCAGCATTCCGGCACGGGTGCAAAGACGATGCACACGCTCTCTCCGATTCAGTTCCGACATCTGGCGTTCAAGGATTTTCTCCCGGTGCTGGCAAGAGCGCAGCTTTTGCTCTGCTTTGTCTTTTTCGTTGCGGAGGTAGGCAAGGTCGGTTTTCGGTTGGGGCAATGGCATCACACTCCTTTTGCACTTTATAAAAGCCGCGCATTCATGAGGTCAAAAACGACATGGATGCGCGGTTCTTATGCTATTTCGGAAATAGTTCGATTAACGAACTGCGTCCCATTTTTTGGTAAAGCGATTATACCTCAGATTATTGCGCAAAACTTCTTCGGCATCTTTGTCTCCCTTTTCTGCGGCGAGTGAGAACCACTGACCAGCTTTGTTGTAGTCGATTGGTTCGGAGTAATAAATGTATCCGGCCCGATACATAGCGTAGACGCTGCCTTGGTTTGCTGCTTTTTCATACCAATAAATTGCAGCCTTAACATCTTTGACGATATAAACACCCTCATAATATTTATCGGCGAGCAACTCTTCAGCATAGATGTAGTTTTGTTCCGCAGCTTTTTTCAGCCATCGTTCGCAACCGATATACGGATTAGCGCCTCCGACAAAACAAGCATCACCCATGTCTTTGTCGAGATAAATTCTGGCAAGTTCATACTGCGCCGCAGCAACGCCAGCACGTGCACCATACTCGTAGTATCGTGCGGCTGCGACGATGTTAGGCTTTTCAAGACCGGCACCAGTTTTACAGCAATAGCCACAGTATATTGTCGCATTCAAATCGCCTTCCCAAACAGCTGCACGGAAAAGTTGAAATGCCTTTTTTTCGTCTTTTTGAATGTTTTTTCCAATCAGGTATTCATAACCCAGCTTACGCATGGCAACAGCGTCACCTGAATTGGCTTTTTGAGTTAAGGTATTGATGTCTTCCATACTTTTTCTCCTTAATCATACATGCTAGAAGTATTGTTGTTATTTAGCCATGCTTCAAGACCAGAAATCAGAATTTCATTGATGGACTCAATATAATTCTTGATTTTAGGATTCTGAGCTTGTTTTAAAGTAATCAGTCGATTTTGGTATTTCTGATTCTGTTCGATTGTATCAACCGCCTGAGTGCATTGGGAGTCTTTCGTAGGCAGATACAACGCATAAATAGCGAAGGAAACTTGTGTCATGGTAAGCTGTTCACCAGTAACAACAAACGAAAGCCACGGATATTTAGCGCTGTCGGTTGCTTCAATATAGACGGAAGGCTCGTACTCTACTTCATTTGAGAGTACTGCACCGCAGTTTTTAATTTTGGTTGTATACAGATCACCAAAATTTTCATGGAGATACTTATCAAGGTAAACTTGCATAGCATCTGTACTCCAGCGAATATTTTTTTGAGGAATTTTCTTGTTCCATTCAGCAACAACCATAGGAAGATCGAGTGTTTTGTCCTCGCTAGTTAAAAGGTTCATATAGGAGTTTATTTCCGAAACTGTCCAAGAAATAAATCGATAATCATATGCAATTTCATTATCACTTGTCTGAATGCTAAATTCCTCTATGCTGTTGGCCGCATTACTAATGTCATTTTGATTAAGATTTTTCAAAAAGTTTAACCGACGATCAATTTGCTCAGTACGAGGAATATTGTTTTTGACTAAAAATTCAAGAACCTTTCTCTCCTGAGAATACATTTTGAGGTACGCAAAAACTTTCTGAAGTATGAAAAGCTGATCTTCCCAGCTAGATGTACAAATCAGAGGATAATATTCAAGGAACTCATCGAGATTGGTATCAACTTCCTGCGGGCTACCAGATTTCGAAGATTTAATAGATTGAGCAATCAAAAGATCGATTGGCAGGATTTGCTCTGTTGATGCAGAAATAAAAGGAGTATCTTTTCCGACTTTTTCTTTAGCTGTTGAAAGCCGTAAATAATTCATAATAACCGTACAATATGTATCCAAAAGAAGAGCGGTAGCTTCGTCTGTTTCCTCCATAGAGAGACAGAGAATCATTTTTTTCATACCTGCATAAGGAGCAACCTCTTGATCGGCAAAAAGTAAATTGGAAACAGCAGCAACATAGTCTTCCGATTTCAAAATATCTTTCAAAGCTGCAAGCCTTGACAACGGACTGTTGCTTCCAACCATCGCGAGATAATTATCAGAATCATTTTTGGCAGCTTCTAATCCTTCCGCAATGCTGTCGAAATCTGTCAAAAAAATGCAATCGGCATTGTCAACAGGGAAGAAAGCATCATAATGACGATCCAAGCCTCGAATGCTAGGGACAATATCGGCGAAGCGCTGTAAATTGTGAATTGTCTGCATAACAAATCGAATGGAAATACAACACTTTTGATGCAGTTTAACTAGAGCTTCGCAGCATAGATTAACAACATCAGCTGCCTCCTGCTTATAGCTATCGCTGCTCTTCAGTTCATCGCTCAAACTATCCACAGCAGAAAAATCAAATTTTCCGGTATCCTCAAAAGAATCCATCAGAACATCAAAGGCATCATGAATGATAGTATTCTTTTTAGCCGCAAAATAGTTGCTTCTTTCATGCGTGAGCCAGTCTTGATAGAGTTTTTCATTTGCTTCAGCGTTTTGAGCATCGCGCTCCATCATTATCTTAATGAATTTTTCGGTTTCATTTTGATTCATTGTTTCTGTGATAGTTTCCTTTGCGATATCGGCGGCTGCCGAAAAAAGAGATCCGAGTAAGCCCATAAATAATTCCTCCCATTTTAAATTTGATCTAACTGACGGTAGACTTTTTCCAAATCCTGCATAGCTGAAATGACTTCACCTTTTAAGCCGGTTGCTTCCTGTAAGTGGTCATCCAGCTTGCTTACTCCTTTCTCCAATGATTTTCCAACACCTAATGTGTCTAACAGCTTCTTGGTTTGGTCGAGTTTCTTCTTCGCCTTTTGACTATCTGTGATTTCATCGTCAACATTTTGCCGGATTTGTTCAAGGCTCTGTAGATTCTGATTTGCATCCTTCGAAACGTCATAAGCTTTGTTCTCAACATCACGCAGAGAATCGTTAATGCTTTCCATAAGGGTAGCTTGAACAGCTGAATCTAAATTTGAAGAATCCAACGCAAGCCCGGCATCCATAAGACTCTTTTTTGTTGCTTTAACTCGTCCAGCTTTTGTTTTTTATCTTCAATAGTTTTCTTTACCTCAGTGATTTTCGTTCTGGAATGCTCAATACTAAAATTTTCAGCCATAATAATACCTCATTCTAATTGGCCATTCGAATCAAGAAAAACAACGTTATTTTTGATTTTTTGTTGGAGAGATTCTCCTATACTGCGAATCAATTCATCCAACATCGCTTTTCTTTCGGCTGAAATGAAAAGTTCATTTATCGCCTGACAGTCTCTTCGGTATTGTGAACGAAGTATTACAATCGAGGTGTAAATATTTTCCATGTGCCAATAGAAATCTGTGATTTGAGTGGATGTATGTACGGATGAGTCATATTCGGAGAGTGCACAAAGAGCTTCAACCTCCTTTTTCTTTAGTGATTTAACATTTTCTTTTAGAGTTTCTAGCTTTAGATTTTCTTCTTTTTGCGCCAACTGAAAAAATGCTGGCTTGTGAAGCATAATATCATATAGTTCGTCGTCATTGGGCGTTTCAGAACCATGACCTTTTTGCTCTTGAATTCTGAGTTCAAATGGTCGCTGAAGTCCTTCATAAGACATTAGGGCCTCACCCGGACGATAAACTGCAACATGTTCTAGTTGAATGCCACTAGCAGACATTGTGCTGCCAATCAGTTGTCGATCATCTATAGAGGTAAGTCTATGAATCAGCTTGATATTAGTATTTTTAATAACTTCAGGTGCCATAGCAGTAGGAAGCTGGTCTGCGATGATAATACCTTCGCGTAAAGCACGAACCTCTGCTAACATTTTAACGATATATGCTGTAGCAGCAATTTTAGGATTTGAATCTTGACCAGATGCTACTTGTGCTTCAGGAGCGATAAGGTTATGGGCTTCTTCGATAAAAATGATATGCCGGACAACCTTTTCTTCATCTGCACGAGGAGAGGCTTTCAAAGTTTCTCGAATGAGGGTACATAATAACAACGTAACAAAGTTGGCAGGACCTTCTCCTAACGATTCGAGTTCTACAATGACAGGGTGCTTTAGCCATTCCTCTGGAGAGAATGTAGAGTGTTTTACATCAAAAATGTCCTTCATTTCCCGACGTAGGAGACTGCCAATACGCATTTCCAGAACAGATTGAATATTACCTTGAATTTCGCTGTCATAAGTTGTTTGGCTAAGTTCTTTTTGAAAGCGATCATATAATTCCGACATGGTCGGATATTCTTTTTCCCCGGTGTTAATATCATTGGTATTCCAACCATGTGCTCGATAAATACCTTCGATAGCTTTATCCAATATAAAAGGAGCTGGTGGAGCAATCGGAAAAGCACCCTCAAAAACCTGACACAGTTTAGAGATATGTTCTGAAAGTGTGAGTCCTTTCGGGAATTCGAAGGGATTCAACCTCATAGGAAATTTTGTACTAGCTGAAGGAGAAAGAATAATTAACTCTGGAATATCATACCTAGAAAGTTCTCGATATTCACGCTTGGCGGGTTCCAAAACCAAAAAAGGAATAGGATCACTTTCTTCTTTAAAAGTGACCGACAAATTATCGGTATCATCCTTGATTAGCTTTTTATGATGCCATAGGCTATTAGCGAGATGCAGCATGGTGTTAGTTTTACCAGAGCCGGGAACACCACATATGAAAGCGTTGTTTTTTGAAGGATGATGCATCGATAAAAGCGCTCAACCCATTGTTGGTTTGTCCAAGGTAAATGCCAGTTTGCTCCAACTTCGGAGCAGTTTCCTTCTTTATTTCGATATTCTCGCCATCAAATAGTTATTGGTAAGCCGAAAGAAAAGAAGAAAGTTCATCAAAGTGTATAAGCGGTTGGCCAGAATGCTAAAGAGGGTGGTAGAAGATTGCAGTAAGGCTGATTTACTTCCTGCAATTCCAACGGTGTGGCCGTACTGGGAATTTCCTGAATTTCACAAGTTCCTTCTTTGATAGCTTCTCCGCAGACAGCATCCATCAAAAAATGCGCACTACTTTTTTGGTTTGCGTAAAGTAAAATGTTGGCAAAAAAACAAGGCGATTTGGCAACATCTGATAAAAACTCTTCGTATATCCGTAGGGTTTCTTCGGCTGAGACATCTCGCGGACGATTTTTGTTATCGGCGAGGGTGATTTGCCCACTACGGCCCAATGCTTTCTCACGTAGAATTGCGATAGGCTTTTGTAAGGCCTGCTGTGCAGTTTTATAGGTGTCACTTCCATAGATTGAAATATGATAAACCATATCCTCATTAAGAGCCTCTGCGGTTTTTTCCATTTCATAAAGACGTGACTTGGGATTGGATTTCCAGCCTTCGACTGTAAATAGCGTATCTCCTGTGGAAAGACGTGTTTGTTCTTGTTTTTTGACTAGAAGAATATTTGCAAATGATTTCCGCAAGCAAACAGGAACATCTTCAATAGGAGCAATCTTATAGTAGTCAGCTAAAGGACTTGCTTGCATAAGCGCATCTATTGATTCAAAGTTTACAGTCTGATCGGAAGAAAATGCCAAGAAAATTTGCAGACGACTCCCTTTTGGACGTTCATGAGTATAGCTAAGGAAAAAATGTAGGGTTGTATGGATTAGAACAGTATTCCTTTGCCATTGACGTAAAAAACGATTATGTCGCTCAAGAATACCATCTATACCTTGTTCACCAAGAGATTGATATTTAACTAGCTCTAAATCGGGAATGTACGGAATCTCATAGAAATGCCACATCATGGGGTACGCCCTCCGTGCAATCGAAGCAATTAGTCTTCATAACTAAGACATCCTTGGCGCTCTCTCGGATAGTAGTAAGCATCATAATGCGAACAGTACTGGCGGCCATTACTATCACGGTCATAAGGGTTCCAATAGATACATCCGTCAGAACAGTTGTGTCCGCAAAAGGCACCCGCAGGAATTTTCACAGAGGTTATATTGTTTTTGTCCATAATGTTTTTCTCCTTTTTATTGTATTAAAGTGTCAGATTCAATTCTTCGGGCGTAATAGAAAGTCCGGATAATTGATCATAAACTGCGAGATAAGGGAAAACTCCAGTATGAGGAATAACAATCGGAAAATACAACTTTTTCACATAAGCATTCATAATTGATCGAATATAGACAATATCCGCAGATGACAAGCATTGACATCCGTGCCCCTCTTTATGGGTGTGAAATATTCCTTTAAAAATAATTCCTTGAGCGTCCCAGTCCGATATTGTTTGATTCAAAAGCAATTCATTGGGAACATACTGGCAAGATTTCCTAAAAGATATTTTTCCTGAATCGACAAAAATGGTATTAATTGTGTTTTTTGATTGCCCAAGCAAGCCACCCATTTCAGGTGGAGCGGATGGAAGGTTGTAGAGCAAGTTGTACAAAGATTCGGTAATTAACACGACAAGACATCCTATAATTACAGTAGTGGAACTTAATATTATAGCTGAAAATAGCATACTCACTTTTGGGTTAGCGGTTGCTTCGAAGTGTTCTTTGAATTTAAAAGGTGTACTTTTTAAAACGATGATATATTTTCGTTGAAACTTCCAATTTCTCTTGAATTAAAGCGAGATTTGTGGCATAATGCCTTATAAAGAGTGAGCTTTGCAAAATTTTGAAAAGTACACATTTCAAAATTTTGCAAAGTATTTGCTTAGGTGGACTTTTCAAACTGAATGGATTTTCCATAGAACGTGCCTACGGGCAAATCACAGGCTTCGGCAGCTTCTTTAAGGGTCATTTTCTTATCTCTCCATGCTTTGTGAACATCATAGAAGTTATCTGGAAGTGGTCTTGGAGGCCTGCCAAACTTCACGCCACGGGCTTTCGCCGCCGCAATGCCTTCCGCTTGCCGCTGCCGGATGTTGGTGCGCTCGTTCTCCGCCACAAAGGAGAGCACCTGCAGCACGATGTCGCTCAGGAAAGTGCCCATCAGGTCTTTGCCGCGCCGGGTATCCAGCAGCGGCATATCCAGCACCACGATGTCAGCGCCTTTTGTCTGGGTGAGCAGCCGCCACTGTTCTAAAATTTCCGCATAGTTGCGTCCAAGACGGTCGATGCTCTTGATGTAGAGCAGGTCGTCTTTTTTCAATTTCCGCACCAGCCGCTTGTACTGCGGACGGTTGAAGTCCTTGCCGGACTGCTTATCCATAAAAATGTTTTTCTCCGGGATCTTCAGTTCACGCAGTGCAATCAACTGTCGGTCCTCGTTCTGGTCACGGGTGCTGACCCGGATATAACCATATAAATTTCCCAATAAATCGCCCCTTTCTGCTAAAAGTGAATTTCATCGTTCTATGTAAAACGGGCAAAGCATCCCTCCTGACGCTTTGCCCGTTGCTCTTTATTCTACCATAGCAGATCGGTTATCGCTTTCAGGGAATCTGCATAGGCTGGATAGTCAGTGCTGCACCCCTGACCTGATACGTCACCCCGCCAGTTTCGCCCCTTGCTTTCCTCTGGCACACCTCCGGGTGCTGCGCTGCAAGGGCATCAAGCTGCTTCTGCAAGGCAGGATTCAGCGTAAATACGCTGCTTGTCCCGTCCTCGCTGGCGTAGATCATAGTTTCCAGCTTAAACATCGTCAATCAGTTCTTCCGCCTCAGATTCGTCAAGGATGGTCGGTCCCCAGTCCTCGTCCTCCTCGATGTCCTGCATCAAGAGCCGCATATTGGTGTAGCACTCCATCTCGGAACGGACGAAGTAGAACATCTGGTCGTACCATCGTTCCAAATGCAGCAATTCGTCCTCCAGCTTGCGAACGAAGTCGAACACCAGTCGGTTCAGATCGGGGTCAACCGTCAGGCCGGCAACCTCATAGAGCCGCTTGCGGGTCAATTCCAGATCAGCGCAGCCATAGGTGTAGAGCAACTTCTTTTCTTCAAACGTCAGTTTCATAGGCTTGTTCCTCCGTATAAAAAAAGGGCCTGCCCTGTGCAGACCCGATGTAACAAAAAAACGCCATGCGTTGTGCAAGGCGGTCTTGAACTCAGGATTGGAGAAAATCCCGGAGTTCCTCAGCGAAAAAGGAGATTTTTGCGATAGCAGCTATCGCTATGTAAGGCAGGACGAAAACCACAAATGCGGTAATCAGCATTTTCAGGACTTCGCCGCCGTCTGTCAGCTTCATGACCCAGCTTGCCAGAGCCACGAAGAAGAACAGTCCCGCCAGCAGATTCGTCAGGATCGTGGAGAATGTCGTGAGGAAGATACCCACCCACTGCGCCAGAATCAGCAGCAGAAGCAGCGGGAGAAGGGCAAGTTTCAGCATCGGTTTCAGCACAGCCATCGTGGGCACCTCCTTATACAAAGATCAGTTCAGTCTTGATGATCTCCTCGGCACGGTTTCGGATGCTGTTCATCCGGCGCACCCAATCCAGTTGATTGGCTGCTTTCAGGGCTTCGGTCACGCCCTCGGCTTCCTGCATCTGCCGGATGGTCAATGCAAGCTGCTCCTCGGCCTGCTTGTCCAGCTTGGCAAGATAGCCGTCCAACTCACCGGACAGGAGCAGTTGATTATACTGGATGGGATGCTGCTCCTTCAGGTACGTCTTATGTAAGCGGCCCCACCGCCCGGTGGGGTGCTCTGCCGGGGCTGCTGCTGTCAGGTTCGGCAGATAGTGGTCATTGACAAGAGTGTAGTCCAGACCGTTGGCGTTGTCATGGATAGATTTCTTCAGTTCGTTCATGCGGATTCTCCTTTCTGATTTGGCAGATAGTAAACACCTTTCGCCCGGTCTTCGGCGCGGATTGCTTCTTTCTTGGCATCCATAGCCGCTTTTTTAGCGGCTTTGTGCTTCTGGTAGTAGGCATCCTGCCATCCATTGGCCTTACGGCGAAGGTAGGCTTCATGCCGCTTTTTACGCAGACGCTCTTTTTCGGCAATTTCAGCACGTTCTTCTTCGGTCGGCTGATTGACTTCTTGTGTACCAAACTTTCCGATGAAATTGAAGTAGATTTCAATGGTCTGCGGAGAATTTGCAACTCCTTTGTAATCTCGCTCATGCACAAAAATCTTGTAGATAAATTCGTTCAACATCACGGTGTCCAGTTTTTCAAAATTCTGATATTTCTTGACCAGTGCGATGAATTTATCGGCGGATTTCTGGCCGCTTTCGTATTCGTCTACTGCTTTTTGCAGGGAAGTAGCTTCCGCTTCAAGGCTTTCCTGCTCCTTGGCGTACTGGGCATCCAGAATCTGATACCTCTTGTCAGGGAGCTTTCCGAGGGCGTTGTCCTCATAGATTTTGCAGATTAGCGTTTCCAACTCATCCAGTCGCTTTTTACAAGCTGCAAGACGTGTCTTTTGGCCTTTGATCTCGCTGGACTGCTGGTTTTCCGCTTCGGCCTTTACGATACGGACGAATTCTTCTTCGTCCTCTTTAGAAAATCGAACGATTTCCCGCAGCGTTTCCTGAATCAGTGCCATCACAGAATCAGCGTTTACCCGGTGTCCGCTGGAGCATTTGCTGCCAACAGGGATTTTTCCATAGCCAGAACAGGAAAAGTTTGCAACACGTTTTCCATTTCCAGTACGGTTGACATACATCGGGCTTCCGCAGTCTGCACAGTACAGCAGTCCGCCGAGGGGATGGGCTTCGCCCCAGCCATCAGGATAGCGGCGGACGCCAGCGCGAATCCGCTGCACGTTGTCGTAAGTCTCCTGATCGATAATAGGCTCTTGGGTGTTTTCGATAATCGTCCACTGGTCTTGGTCAACATAATGACTTTTCTTGTCCTTAAAATGCTTCCGTGTCTTGAAATTGCAGGTGTGCCCCAAGTAGCAGGGATTGGTCAGGATGTGGACAATTGTGGAACTACCCCATTTGTAGGGGTCTCTGATTTCCCGCGTCTGCCATAAGCCGATACCCAGCTTTTGGTGGTAGTAAGCAGGGATTTCAATGTGTTCGGCTGAAAGGATCGCTGCGATTTGATAAGGGCCTTTGCCTTCCATCGTCATGCGGTAGATGCGCTGAACGATAGGAGCCGCCACCGGGTCGATGACCCACTGGTTCTTGTCCTGCTCGGATTTCAGGTATCCGTAGGGCACAGAACTGCTGGTATGCTTTCCGGCAAGATTCTTTGCCTGAAACGCCGAACGGATTTTTTTGCTGGTGTCACGGGCGTACCACTCGTTCATAATGTTTCGGAATGGTGTAAACTCATCGTCCCCTTTGAGAGTGTCCACGCTGTCGTTCAGAGCAATCAGCCGGGTATCGTGCTTCCGCAGCACTTCCATATAGGTGCCGACTTGCAGATAGTCACGACCAAAACGGCTCATATCCTTTATGATAACAACGGAGATTCGGTCAGCTTTGACTTCAGCAATCATCTTCTGAAAACCCGGTCGGTCGAATTGCGTACCAGAGATACCATCGTCCGTAAAGTGGATGCAGCTGGTAAAACCGTGCTGTTCGGCGTAGTCCTCCAGTATTCGCTTCTGGTTGGAGATTGAGTTCGATTCGCCCTGAAGCTCGTCATCGTGGCTCAGGCGTTCGTAGAGCGCAGGATAGCGTTCGGATTTCCTCGCCACAACTATCACATCCTTTCGTAAAATTTTGGCAGATAGCCTTTTAATGTAGCCCGATTCGGTTTGAATCAAGCTGTATTAAAATTCTGTCTGTATTATGTAACACCGGCGGCCAGCTTGTAAAGTTTGTACTGCCGCCCGGCAAAGCTGTTGGGCTTCTTCTTCGCCAGTTCCTCAAACAGCAAATCCACCGGGTTTTGGTATTCCTCGTCATCCTCCAGCACCTGCATGGTGTTGAGCATTTCCAACAGGGTAGCGAAGTTTTGTTCCTCCACCGGGGCTTCATAATGCAGATAGGCGATCAGTGCGGTGAGCAAAAGACGTTCGCTTTTTTCCCAGAATGGGTCCCCGCCGGACCCTTCACCCTTGGTGTTGGTCATCAGGGTTGTGACCAGTTTCAGAATGTCCTTTTCGCTGTGGACATAGGCGAAGGGGTTGTAGTGCATGGACTTTTTGAAGTTGATGGTGTTCAGGATTTTCAGCTTGTACCCGTTTTTCAGAAGTGCGTTCCCGCACTCGACCACGATACTACCTTTCGGGTCAGTGACCACATAGGAACTGTGACATTGTAAAAGGTATGAGGTAGGCACCCTGCGCCTTGCTGACTTTCATCAGTAGGTTTCAGGGAGCCGCCTCCCAAACCGGACGTACACCTCTCAGCGTATCCGGCTTTCCATGAATCACCTTGATTCTTTGGTTTCGTGTAAGAGTTCAAAGCAGTCAGGGCAGAGAGCCAGAGATTTTCTTCTCATTTTCAGCATTTTCTGCTCAAATATATCCCTGCCTTTCAGCGATTTCAGCGTTCTTACGTGGTGCATACATAAATAGTCTGCATGTTCCCCGCAAATCTCGCATACTCCGGCCTTTATGCGGTTTACTATCGTGTGCCTGCTGTCATATTTCCTATAACTCGGCATAACGTCTGCCACATTGTCATAGCCGTCGCTGTGCTTTCTGAATCCATCATGGTAAAATTCGCAGTATTTACGTCCCTTAGTTGTATCGTATGGGATTCTCAGTACTCCGTTTACCATGTGCCGCTTCTTAATAACACTGACATTCGTTCTGTGCTTTCCTGCCAGAGTTTTTAACATGCTGTACCGCACCATGTAGTAATACTTGTGCAATGCGCCTACGTTTTCTGCTATCCGATAGAAGTTATATAACCCTCGAATTTCGGAATTGAAAGTAGACACAATCTCTGCATCGCTGCGGTTCATCAGGTCTTTCCTTGGCATAGGCCGCCACATTTCTTTGCCTGTGTCATTGTTGCGTTTCACCTGTATCGCTCCCCGTTCCATCGCTTTTTTAATCCATTTTTCTTTCGGCATATACAGGAATACTTTTCCATACCACACCCGTTTCATGTCGCCGTTTTTACAACGCTTCATGTTCTTGGAATGGATTACTTTGAAATCGTACCCCAGATAGCGTACCGGCTTACTGGAATGGGTGACTTTCGTCTTTTCCTCGGACATTTCCAAATGCAGTTTTTCTTGGAGAAAGATTTTTACATCTTCCTTGATTTTTTCTGCGTCCTTTTTGGAGCCGATAACGCCAATTACAAAATCATCGGCGTAACGGTTGTACTGGATTTTCTTGAAGCCCTCCTCAAACGGATTGTAATAGTGCTGATCCATCTTCTTCCTTCTGGAATCCTTAAATTCTTTTACCAGTTCAGGAGTTGATTTTTCTGCGCCCATTAACGCTTTACGTGCCTTTCTGTATCTCCGGGACGCCCGCTCGTATTCTCTGGTCGTCCTTCTGCGTTCTGGCTCGCAATCATACTTTTCTTTGTATTCCTGCATATAGTTGTCCAGTTCGCTGAGGTAGATGTTTGCACATATCGGACTGATACCGCTGCCCTGCGGAACACCGGAGTAGGTGCAGTTGTACTGCCATTGTTCCATATATCCGGCTTTCAGGAACTTCCAGATTAGACCGATAAAAGCCTCGTCTGAAATCCTTTTCCGCAGTAATTCAACCAACACATGATGGTCGAAGTTATCAAAGCACGCCTTAATGTCTCCCTCGACAATCCATGTAACACCTGTGAAGTTTTTCTTCACTTGCGTAAGTGCCGTGTGACAGCTTCTTTTTGGTCTGAAACCGTGTGAATTGTTGCTGAATGTCGGCTCATAGATTGCTTCAAGAATCATTCTGACCACTTCCTGCACTAACTTATCATCAGTAGAAGTGATTCCCAACGGGCGAAGTTTCCCGTTCTTTTTAGGAATGTACTTTCTTTTTGCAGGCTTTGGCTGATATGTCCTGTTGCGTATGGATTCAATAATCCGGTTAATTCTCGGCAGGCTCATGTTGTCCAGCGTCTGCCCGTCTACCCCCTGCGTCATGCTCCCCTGCGATTTCGCAATGTTCGCATATGCAAGGAGATAGAACTCTGGATTGTATAGGTTGCGATATAATCTTTCATATTTGTTGTTACTTACACTTGCCTTTTCTTCAAGGCTTTTCAAGACATGAATCGGATTTCTCATAGTGTCTCACACACCATCCTTTCTGTTTTGAAAATGATTCACTGTTCCCCTTTGCCATGTAGACGGCTTTCCCGTCCGCAGACTACTATGGGAACTCTGTTGCCATGGTGAATATTCAGAACCCCGCATTTCAGCGTTTTCATAGCCTTTCGGCATTTCACTTTAGGCAATCCCCGTTTAGTACGGTATAAACAAGCGTTCCACGTTGTCGGTATGTGACGTTCGCCTTTTTCCACTTTCCCGTGGCTGAACCTGCTCCGAGTATCAGCAGCCGCATAGCCAAACAATGCGACTGTCAGGAACACTGACGAGTACAACCTCTCTACGTCAGGGGTACGCTCTTGGTCCCGATTTCAGGCTGTCATTCAAGCAGTCTAGCTTCCATCCTCATACGTGGATTTTCATTCCGTCACGCCGGCGCTTCTGAGGCTTCAGCGCCCCGTGTCCTCCGTCATGCTATGGTCGCCCTCCGGTTTCCCTTTTGGGGTAAGACGGGGAATGATAGGTTGCGGCACAATGCCGCTTGATACTTTTACCTACTACTTGCTCAAGGTAGGATTTATACCGCCCTTACGGGCGCACTGGGCTTGAGCCAAAACCGGGTCTTGCCGCTGCCGGAACCGCCCACCACCAGCACGTTTTTGTTCCGGGCATTCTTTGGGTCAGGCGGGCGGTTGGACATCATCAGGCGTTCCGTTTTCGTCAGGATGATGTTGTCGAAAAACTTGGGTGCCATGAAAGGCTCAATGTCCTTAGGTGTGCCCCACCGGGCAGAGCCGTACTCCATGCCGTGGCGGTACTTTTTTGCATTTTTGCCACGCAGATAGACCGCCAGCCGTAACCCTGCGCCGCAGCACAAACCCACCAGCAAATCCAGCGGGTGCAGGCTGGGCAGAGGGTTCGCAAATGCCACCGGGATGGTGCCCATCATGGACATGATCTTATCGCCCAGCTCCTTGCCCTCGGCAAGCCGCCATGCTTCACCAAAGTTCGTTGCCGCCAGTCCTAACAGGAGATAGGGCAGATACAGCGCCAGCAGCTTTGTCAGCTTTTTTGTGGTCACAGTCCACGCTCCTGTTCCTTATGCCGGACTTTGCTGGGGAATTCTGCCGCCGCCTGCACCAGTTCATGCAGTTTTGCCAGCACCGAGGGGCGTTTGTCTTTGTTCAGCAGAGATGCCGAATACTCTTTGAACGCCGAGTTGAAGGCTTCTGCGTCCGGGGCTTTGAAAAAGACCAGATACCGGGGCGGCACCTCGGAGGTGTCCTTGCGGATGGCGTAGTCGATGCCGTACTTTTTGGCATAGCGTTCCAGCCTACGGATACCGGTTTTGCTGATCTCCACGCTGGACACGCCCCGGTTCTGCCGCAACAGAGTGCGGACGCTCTGCTTGCCTTGGGATGCCTTGGACTGGTACAGCCGAAGCGCTGCTTTTACCGCCCGCAGGACAGTCCGGGCGGACAGCTTTGTGGTGGAGATCATAATGTTGAATGATTTCTGTTCGATTTCTTCCTGCACTGCCATCACCTCCCATGCAGCAGGATGCTTTTAGCGTTCATGCTCTGCCGAGGGCTTGGTACGGGGCTTTTCTGTGGGCGATTCATCAGGCACCGGCAGCACCAGCAGACGGTTGCCTAGTTTCAGAAAGGCTTCCGGCTGATGGAAAAGCTGCTCGTACTTCTGTGCCATCTCCGGGGAGAGCGATGCAAAATCTTCCTCGCCCAGCCCCACAACCAGAAAGGTTCCGGCAACGGCATCATACATTTCTCCGTTTTCATCCCGAAGGGCGCGGTTCAGGGGTAGACCCATGAGCTTGCCGTCATCGGTATAAACGATGGCAACCGGGTCGGCAAAGGGATAGCTTGCGCCGATGGAGCCGCCGACAGCCTGCTGCAAGGCTTTCAGGTCGTTATCAATCTCGACCTGCTGCGGATACTGCCCCGGTGCGATTTGCAGCACCGAAAGGGTATTCTTTTCCTGTTCCATCCGTATCCTCCTTTACTGTAATCACAATTTCTCCGGTTCGTGCCGCCTGCATCAGGGAAGCGGCAAAAAGGCCGCAGAAAACGCCCAGTTCAAAGAAAGCAAAGCCCACAAAAAAGCTCATCATTGCGGCCTCCTCAGTCCAGGCAGATGCAGTTCAGGTTCTTGCCGTCGGCCATAAGCGCCGTGCTGTGCTGTTCCAGATACTCCTGAATGCAGTGCAGGTCGCCCATCGTCAGGGAGACATACTCGCCTTCCATGTTGAAGCGGACGAAGACGACCGGGCCGGTCAGGTAGCGCTTGCCCGACAGCTCCAGCACCTGCTTGGGGTTGTAGCAGCCCGCCACGGGCAGCTCCTTGGAAATGCCGAAAGTGTCATCCGTCTCGTCAAAGCAGGGCAGAATGCCGGGCGCTTCTTCCAGCAGAATGGCGCTCAGGTCCCTCGCCGGGCCGACTGCCGCCAGATAAACCTGCGGGTCACCGTACTTGCGCTCCGCAATGTCGCTCATCTTGTTGAAGAAGCCGGAAACGGCACGCTCCATGCTGTCGATTTTGCGGCTCATGTTCTCAATGGTCTTTGCGGTCTTGAAATCAATCGTGGTATTCATAGTCGTTGTCCTCCAAATTTTTGCAAACAAAAAAGACCCCATCGGGTCTTTCGTTACGGTATAAGTCAGCGTTCATTCTGCCGCTGCTGTTTACGTTGCCATTGATCCAGCAGCTTGATGATAGTGTCCTCCATCTGTTTCGGGGTGTAGCTGCGAGGAAAGTATTTCCGCAGGGTGTCGTTTTTGATGACCACCTTGTCCAGCTCGTCCTTTTTCTCTTCTCCCATGACCGCAAAGGCAACGTCATACGAGAAGTGCCCTTCCTGCGCCAGCTTTTTAAGCCGCTGCGCTTGGGAAAGGGACGGTGCATTCTGGGTATCGTTCATTGCTTCTAAAAAATCCCGCTGTTGGTTCGTGTCGAGATATGACAACTCCACAGCGGGATTGAAAGCAATCTTCTTTTCGTCTACCATGTCCAGCAGTTCAGGGATAAGGTTGGTCAAGCGGATAAAACGCTGGACTTGCTTATAACTTTCACCTGTTCCTTCAGCAACAACCTCTGTACTGCGTTTCCCGAAATAATCTGGGACAACTTGTCCCACATTTTTGGGTCGTCCAGCAGTTCGTTCGATTGCCTCCAGCTTCATTTTGTAGGCGAAAGCCCTTTCACTGGGCAAGATGTTCTCACGTTGGAGATTGCTGTCCACCATGAGCAAAACGGCGGCATCATCATCCATGTTGCGGACAATGACCGGCAGGGTTTCCAGCCCGGCAAGCTGTGCAGCGTGCTGACGGCGATGCCCGGAGATGATCTCGTAGCCACCTTCCGGGCGTGGGCGTGCAATCAGCGGAGAAAGCACACCGTACTGCTCCACGCTTTCCACCGTGCGCTGCATGGATTCATCGTCCAAGACCTTAAAGGGGTGGTTTTTGAAGGGAAACAGCTCCCCGATGGGAATCTGCTGCACCTGTTCCCGCTGCTGCTCCTGCCGGGATTCCTCGGTGGAGAAAATATCATCTGCCCCTTTCAGCGACACGTTTAAGCTGTTTTTCGGCATTGGTCAGCACCTCCTTCGTTAGAGACTGGTAGGCTTCTGCCACCTTGCCTTTGGGGTCATGCTGGAAAATGCTCTTACCCACGGCGCTGATCTCCGTAGCTCGGACAGATCGGGGAATGGTCTGGTCAAACACCTTGATCTTGCTGCCGTAGGCACCCCGAATCAAATTGTCGATCTGCTGTCCATAGTTGGTGCGACTGTCTGTCATAGTCAGCAGGATACCCTCAATTTTTAGCTTGGGGTTGATCTGCCGCCGGACCTTCTGCACGGTCTGCAAAAGCTGTTCCAGACCTTTTGCGGAAAGGTACTGCGCCTGCACGGGAATCAGGGTGGTATCTGCCGCTGCCAGCGCATTCACAGTCAGCATTCCAAGGGAGGGGGTGCAGTCCAGCAGAATGAAATCGTACTCGTGCTTTGCACCTTCCAGCACCTGCTTGAGCATCTTTTCCCGATTCATGCAGTTGACGGGAGACACTTCCAGCCCTGCCAGTTCGATGTTAGCAGGGATCAGGTCAACGCCCTCTGCATGGTGCAGGATGCCTTCACCGGGCGGAATACTCTGATCGTCCATGGCTTTTGCCATCAAGGTAGAAAGGGTGGTAGGCAGTTCATCGGGCTGCTGCCAGCCCATGCTAATGGTCAAGCTGCCCTGTGGGTCAGCATCTACCAGCAGAACTTTTTTGCCTTCGGCTGCAAGTCCAACGCCCAAATTTTCACAGGTGGTGGTCTTGCCGGTGCCGCCTTTCTGGTTGACGATGGCTATTGTGGTTGCTTTCTTTGAAATTTTCATCACCCCCGCATCGCTAAGTCGTGGTTGGTTTGGTTCTGGTAGGAAAGCTGCATCGTGGTGGGTGCGTTGTACAGAGAAGCGAGCAGATATTGTTTCATGTTCCTGATGGGGCTGCTGTTCTCTGCAAGGCACTTCAGCACAAAGCGGATATGGTCGGCGTTCAGCTTCATAAAGCGGCTGCGCACCACCTCGGCGGGCTTATCGTCCCCGGCAATGCGCAGCGTCTTGCGGTTGGTGGCACAGGTGTCCACCAGCAAATCTACGATCTGATAGATGGTGTCCTCATCGTCCGGGCAGAGCCGGAGCAGAAGGTCTATCTCCAAAGACTGAGAAAAATATTCTTCCAGTTGGGTGCGTTTGCTCATCCCATCCGATTCTTCGGAATAGAAGGAATCAGTCTCACTCATTTCAGTATCATTCTCTTTAGTCTTATTACATCGTGATTTTGCAGGGTCTTGACACGCGATTTTGAAGCCACAAGAATCGTCATTATCACGATTCTTGACGCTCTCTTTTGAAGATTCTGCTGAAAAGTTTTTCACATACACCAAACTTGGCTTTCCTTGTCCTCGGCGTTTTCGTTCAATCAGACCAAATTCTTCAAGCTCCCGCAGCAACTTCGTCGCTTTGTTGTCTGCGCAACACAATGCCCTCTTGACATCCTCTATCGTGAAGATGATGAACACCCGGTTCTGCTCGTCCAGCCAGCCGTTTTTCACAGACAGGCTCATGCGGTCCAGCAGGATGCCGTACAGGGTTTTGGCATCGGTTGACAGGCACTGGAACCGTGGCTCCTGAAACAGAGCCTTTGGAATGCGGAAGAACGAAAAGAGTTCTCCAGCCTGTCCGTAAAAATAGTCAAGGGTCATACAATTCCGTCAAGGATGAAAAAACAACGATGATTCATTGACATGGTTGACAAATCCTCCTTATAGATAATTCGTGCAAACAAAAAGCGCAACTTCGATTGATGAAAATCGAAATTGCGCGATGTAACTTAGCTGGGGGAGAAAAGTCATTTGTCGGGGTCGTTTGACCACAATTTGACCACAATAGAAACGAAACTTCTTGACATCAAACAAAACAGAATGAAAAAACAAATTTAAAAATTGGTGATATAGCGTATAGTATGTGCCGTTTTACCCAATGTGTCCGCGAGTGGAGCACAATGGGGTTCAAGAGGCCGTGAGTTCGATTCTCGCCACTCGGACCATAAATCCAACGATTTCACGTTAGAGATCGTTGGATTTTTTTATTTATAGGCTGACCTCATTTGGTTTTGACCACAATTTTGACCACAATGCCAACGATTTTATCTGGTCAATCGCAGGGGTAGTCGGGCTTTTTTGAACGCAACATCATCTGCTGCGATATGCGAGCCAGCGTTGATGCCAACGATTTGAAAAGCTGGCTCGCGATAATTCGTGCCGTTCCGTCCAATTTTCAGGCCGAAAACGCCTCACTGAACAACTGGATCGCACTCTGCCGAATGGATTCCTGAACATGGAGATAATGCTCAGTCATCTCGGTGTCGGCATGGCCTACGATGCTCTGGATGGTCTGGATATCCACGCCCAATGCCTGCATCTGCGACACATCGGTGTGGCGGCAGTTGTGCGGTGTGAACAAGCGGACAGCGCCCGCATCCCTTTCAGGAAGTTTTCGATGTCGATGGGGCGTATGACGGTCAAGGGGCGATGGTAAAATCCCTCTTTGAGCATTTTCAGGCAGTATTTATAGCTTTCCTGTGTCGTGGGAGCGATATTATCCCTGTGACCCTCGAACCATGTACGGCGGGTTGACATAGATGAAGGGATTGGTGTCGTCTTTCAGGCGCATCGCATTTCCTCCTTGATCCTCCAGAGGTACGTTTCGGCTTCTTTCGGGATTTCAGTAACCTGTTGCTTACGCTTCGGGATGGTGAGCAGGCCGGGGTTAAATGTGAATCTGTATTCCAGCCGCTGGATCATTGCGTGTACCGCAGCTTCCAACTCGGTGTACAGCATCATATCCTCAACGCTCCCGGCGTCCTCAAAGGACGATTTGATGGGCGTGTAGGGGATAGAGGGGCGGCTTACCGTCAACCACCTCAGGCGGTGCATAAGCCGCCGTAGAACGGATGATGGGTGGAAGCCGCTGAATGCTCCCCATCGGGTTCAGGGCAAGGCTGGCACGGACAGCATCATCCACCCGGCTCATTTCTTCCGGGGTGAGGTGTCCAAGGAATTTCAACGGTGTCATGTTCTTCATAGGCGTACAGAGTAATCAGCTCAAGGTCTGCATCCGACAAATTTTTCAGCGCAGACAGCAGTCGTTCGTCCTCGATCGGGCAGCCATGAAAAGAGGGCAAACATAAAACCTGCTCCTTTTCGGGAGCAGGCTTCCTGAAGCTATAAAAAAATAGCCGGACAACAGCCGACTGAGGGATTCTCAAGCGAAAATCACTCAATCAGGCTGTTGCCCGGCTATTTGGTGCTGCGTTTCATAACATCACCCGGAGGTGACGGCCCGTTGCTCGGTGCGAACAGTCCATATTCAGGGCGCAATGCACCCGATTTATTATTTTTGTATACTTCAATACGTTAAAGAAAGTTTGGAGAACACCTCATTTGAGGCCAATCATCAGATGCCACGGAACGTAAAGGTGAACTCCACTGGCTTGGTCACATCAGGAATATACTCCGGGTGGACATTGGCGCCCCAGCTGTCATCGCCGCCAACGCCCATCTGCTCGCCCATGGCACGGATGACCGTGTAATGGACCGGGGGCAGCTCGTAGGGATGCTTGGCACTCTCCATTTCATGGGGAGTGTAGGGCAGCGCAGAGAAGAACATGGGCTTTGCGGCATCTGCGGTAAACAGCAGCCCGCGACCCTTGCGGTCCACTACCTTTGCCCAGCGCACAGCGGTCTTTGCACCGCACTCCTGCGGCACAAGGTACTGTGCCATGTTGTCTGCGACCTTGTTCTGGTAAATGCCCAGCTTGGCACCATGCTGGCGATCCCAGTAGGTCTCCGCAGGGCCGTTTCCGTACCACTCCACCGTGTCGTAGTCAGCGTCGATCTTGAACAGCACGCCGAACTCCGGCATTGCTGCAAGTCCTTCCACCGGGTCATAGTGCAGGGTGGTCTGGATGCGGCCATCACCGAACACACGGTACTGCAGGCTGCACTCTGCTGCGGGGCTGGTCTGGAGGTTATAGAGATAGGTCACGACCACGCTGTCGGCTTCCACCTCGCAGGTGGGGTTCTGGAGGATGGTGCCGCCATGAACAGACGGGATCTCCTTGCCGATGCCCTTGGCGGTAGCGTACAGGCTTGCCAGCTTCCACTGGCCGCGAACGCCGCCCATGTTGTTGCCGCAGTCGTTGTCGGTGGGAGCGCGCCAGAAGTTGGGCCGGGGGATCTCCTGAATCATCTCCTTGCCGGCATAGCGGTAGGAAGTCAGGCCGCCGTTCAGATCGGAGAACAAAACATCGAAATTCTCACCCCGGACACCGATGTTGTGTGTGCCGTGCGTAACGGTAAACGGCGTGACCTTCTTGCTGGGAATGGAACGGACCACAGCGATCACACCCTGTCCAAAGGCGACTTCATGACCCTTCTTTGCCCAGCTGGTGTCCTCCTTCAAACGGAAGCTGATGGTCACTGCATATTCACCGGGGAGCGCAGGAACCATAAACGGCAGCGGGAAGCTGGAACGCTCTTCGGGAGCAACATCAATATTGGCTAGTTCCTGCTGCTGATACAGCTTTCCATCACGATGCAGCAGAGCAACGCAGTCGAAAGCACCCGTAGAGGTGAACAGGTTCTTGTTCCAGACTTCAAAGCCAGAGTTGTCGATGGAAATGGCGATGTTCTGATAGCAGAACTTGACCTCCTGCATCTTGGGAGAAGGAGCACGATCACCACCGTAGGCAATGCCGTTTCCGCTGAAATTATAGTCGGTAGGACGCTCGCCGAAGTCGCCGCCGTAGGCTTGGAACCACTTGCCGTAGCGGTCTTTTTTCCAGATGGACTGGTCGATGTAATCCCAGATAAAGCCGCCCTGATAGCCGCAGTCCTTCTGGTCGGCAAGCTCCGTGTACTTGTGCAAAGCACCGTTGGAGTTGCCCATAGCATGAGAGTATTCGCACTCGATATAAGGCCGCTTATCGCCCTGTGCCAGATACTCTTTAATGTCCTTGACCGTGCTGTACATATGGCTCTCGATATCGGTGGTTTCGAGGAAGCGGGGATCATTGACCACACCTTCGTAATGCACCAGACGGGTGTCATCAAAGCGGCGGACCATCTCGGCCATCTGGAGCAGGGTCTCGCCGCCAAACGATTCGTTGCCCAGAGACCAGATCAGAACAGCAGGATGGTTTTTGTCACGCTGGTAAGTGGAATTCATGCGGTCAAACAAGACAGCCTTCCACTCCGGCTTATCATTGGGTAAAACGCCCTCGATGCCGCGAATGCCCGCCTGATGGATGTCCCATGTGCCATGGGATTCCAGATTGTTCTCTGCGATCAGATACAGACCATACTCGTCGCACAGGTCGTACAGTGCATCCTGATTCTGGTAATGGCTGGTGCGGATGGCATTGATGTTGTTCTGCTTCATGGTGATGATGTCCCGAAGCAGTTCCTCATGGGTGTGTACGCCCACAGCACGACCCGTAATGGAGCTGAACTCATGACGGTTGGCACCCTTGAACACGATGCGCCTGCCGTTGAGCAGCATCCGATCGTTCTTCAGCTCGAACTTGCGGAAACCGACTTTCTGCCCGGTCACCTCTACCGGATGGCCTGCATCGTCCAGCAGCTCAATTTCCAGTTCATACAGAGCCGGGTCCTCTGCACTCCACAGGTGGGGGTTCTCCACCGCATGGCTGAACAGAGCAGAGCCGCCGTTCAGTGCGATTTTTTCGGAGAACACTTCCAGCGCACTGCGGCGCAGGGTCAGACGGGCTGCGCCCTTGCCCTCCACCTGCAGTGCAGCTTCCAGCGTGGAATGAGTAAAATCATCCCCGGCAAACAGCGTTTTGACGGATATATCTTCCAGATGCACGGTGGGGATGGCGTACAGCCACACGCTGCGGAAGATGCCGGAGAAGCGGAAGAAGTCCTGATCTTCGCACCAGCTGGAGGAAGTCCACTTGAACACCTGCACGGCAAGTTTGTTCACGCCCGGCTGGAGATAGGGAGTCAGATCGAATGCGTGTGCGGAGAAGCTGTCCTCGGTGTAACCCACATAAGACCCGTTCAGCCAAAGAGCCATGCCGCTTTCCACACCCTCGAACTCGATGTGGACGGGCTTGCCCTGCATGGATCCCGGCAGCTCGAAGTATTTTACATAGCTTGCCACCGGATTGAACCGCTGCGGGATCTCACCCGGCTGTACCTCTTCACGGCCATCCCACGGATACTGAACATTCGCATACTGGGGAATGTCGTAGCCCTCCATCTGGATGTGTGCCGGAACATGAATGTCATCCCAGCCGCTGCAATCGTAATCCGTCTTTTCAAAGCCGGGGATGGCACTGGTGTAGTTCTTTGCGTAGGCGAATTTCCAGATACCGTCCAGCTTCAGCGCCAAAGAAGAGGAGCCTGTCCGATATTCTTCGCGGGAAGCGTAAGTACGGAAACCTGCATGAGCATTCAGCACGTTTTCCTTGAAAAAGGTGGGGTCTTTTACTTTTGCAAAATCAAATGCAGCCATATTGTTCCTCATTTACCGTATTATGTGATTGAAAAAATTCCTTCATCGTCCCCCAGAGGAGATGGGGATTCCTCTGGGGGAACAGGAGATGAAGGAGAAAAAGTGGATGGCGGAAAGACAGAGAATTACTTCACCGCGCCGGTGATGCCCTCTGCGAACTGCTTCTGCAGAACGAAGAACACGATCATGGTGGGGATGGAGCAGAACAAAACGCCCATCATCAACATACCGTAGTCGATGGAGTAGCCGGACGCAATGTTGGCGATCAGCATCGGCATGGTCTGCGCACGGTTATCGGTCATAACGACCTTCGGCCACAGATAAGCGTTCCATGCGTTCATGAACGTGATGACCGCAGCCGCCGCATAGGTGGATTTCATGATGGGAACATACATCCGGAAGAAGATGCCCGTTTCACTCAGGCCATCAATGCGCGCTGCCTGCATCAGGTCGTTGGGGAAGTTGCGGGAGTTCTGTCGGAACATCATGATCAGGAACGGAGTGGAAATGCTGGGCAGGATGAACGCCCAGACACTATTCAGCAAACCGGCTCTGGACATCATCTTGAACAAAGGAACCATCGTGGCAACCTGCGGCACCATCATGGCGAGCAGCAGGATGCTGAACAAGCGGTCCTTGTTCTTATCATGATACAACTCAAAACCAAATCCTGCAAGAGAGCAGACGAACATGGAGATCACGGTCTGCACGATCGCATACAGGAAGGAGTTGCCCATGGCACCTGCCAGATTCTGCGATGCGATCAGATTTTTGAAGTTCTGCATCGCATAGGTGCCGAACATGATCTTGCCGCGGGCAACATCCAGTGAGGTATTGGTCGCCGCAGAGATCATCCACAACAGCGGGAAAACCGAAAGGAACGAGATGATGATCAGGAAGAGGTAAGCAGGGATCAGTCTGCGCTGGATCATCTGCTTCTTGCCTTTTTCACGCTGCACAAGTGCGTGGGTTTCTGCTGTATTAGTCACGCTTGTCACCTGCTTTCATGCTGATAAAGGACAGGATGGCAACCATCACGAAGATGACGAAGGACAATGCCGAAGCATAGCCGAAGTTTGCAACGCCCTGACCCATGGAGTTGTTGTAGATGTAGTGCGACATGGTGATCGTTGCATTCGCCGGACCGCCGGCAGTCAGGTTGACCGACTCATCGAACAGCTGCAAGGTGCCGTTGATGGACATGATGGCGGTCATCACGATGGTGGGCATCAGCAGCGGAACAGTGATCTTCCAGAACGTCTGCCAGCCGTTGGCACCGTCAATTTTGGCTGCTTCGTACACCGAGTAGTCGATGTTCTGCAAACCGGCCAAGAAGAACACCATGTTGTAGCCCGTCCAACGCCAGATCAGAGCCAGAATAATGATGATCTTTGCGCTGGTGGGATTGCCGAGGAAGTTGTAGTGCGTTTGCAGGATGCCCAGCTTGCACAAAACCGTGTTTACCAGACCGTCCGTTGCAAACAGGGATTTGAAGATCAGGGAGTACGAAACCAGAGAAGTTGCACAGGGCAGAAATACGCAGGTGCGGAAGAATCCCTTGAACTTCAAATCGTGATTGTTCAGCAGCTGTGCCAGCAGGATTGCCAGGATCAGCATGATCGGAACTTCCACGACCAGATACAGGAAGGTGTTTCCCATCGAGCGCAGGAACAGTGCATCCTTGAACATTCGGGTATAGTTGTAGGTCAGCGGGCTGGCCCACTTCATGTTTGCACTGGAACCCGTTTTCAGGGAGGTCAGAAAACCGTTGATGATGGGGATAAAGCTCATGATGGTAATAAGGACCGTGCCGGGCATCAGGTAATACCAGCCCGCACGACGCTGTTTTGCCATCAGAGAACCGCTTTTTTCGTTCTTCAATGTCAAACCCTCCTTCGGATGAATCAGAAGGTCTTAAAGACCCATCTCGAAGCGGAGCTGCTGTTCAGCGTTTGCCAGTTCATCGTCCAGCTTGGAGCCGTTGACGGTGTTGATCACAGCAGTGGTCAGATACACACCAGCACGGACGTGATAATCGCTCTGCTCGATGATGGGCACATTTTCACTCATCTCAACGATCTGCTTATAAACCGGCTCGTTGTTGAAGAACTCCACGCCCTCGTTGTAAACATCGGAGTCTGCACACTTCAGAACCGTGGTGACAACGCCGCCGTCACGCAGGGCGTTATCATAGGTCTGGGTGCTGCCGCCGAAGGTATATGCGAGGAAGGACTTTGCCAGATCAACATTGCCGCAGTTGGCAGTGATATACAGACCGCTACCACCGTTGGAAGCATAGCCCTCGCCGCCGTCCAGCGTAGGAATGGTGGTGATCTGCCACTTGCCGGAGTTTTCGGTCACAGCCTCCATGGTGGGGATGATCCAGTTACCCTGCACAACACCGGCAACCATGTCACCCTGAATGCTCTGGTCGATGTAGTCGCTCCAGCTGTTCGCCAGATAGCAGACGTTTTTCTTTGCCATGTCAACGATTGTTTCGCAGACACGGTGCATCGTTTCATTCTCAGTGATGTAAGGCTCACCATCCTTGAACTCGGCAACGCCCTCAGCCTGCATCATAATGTAGATCAGGTCGCCGTTATCGCCGCTGCAGGAGAACAGATACTTGCCAGTTTTGGCATAAACATCTTCACCGACTTTGGTAACATCGGCCCAAGTTGCACCGGTCATGTCATCGATAGTCTTACCGACCTGCTCCAGCAAATCGGTGCGGTATGCAAAGATAACAGTGCTGTTATCCACAGGCACACCGTAGTGAACACCGTCCACGATGGAGTAGGACAGTTTTTCCTTTCCGAAGCCATCCCAGTCAACATCGGCACCTTCCATGGGAACGAATGCCTCCGGATAATCGGAAACATAACGCTGGATGTAGTGATCCTGGAACTGAACGATGTCGGGCAGATTGGAATAATCGTGTGCAGAACCTGCCAGCGTGATGGCATTTTCGACATCACCTGCACCGGACTGCTCGATCACTTCCAGCTCAAACTCCGGGTCAACGTTCTCCTTGTAGTCTGCGGCAGCAGCGTTCAGAGCGGGGATATTGAAATTCTTATCCCATGCGTAGGCCGTCAGCTTGTGACCACCCGGCTGAGAACCGCCAACACTTGCACCGCCGGAAGCAGCAGTGGAAGAGCCAGAGCCGCCACCGCAAGCGGTCAGGGCTGCAGCTGCACCTGCAGCAGCCATAACGGACAGAAATGCGCGACGCGAGATCTTTTTCATAATGCCTTCTCCTTCATTCATGAAACCTTGAAAACGTTGACGAATCCGAGAAATTTGGAGAAAGAATGGAACGCATTCACAAGTTGAACAATTCTTTTCTCCAAAACCTCGTTTGTTATAGTCATTGTAACAGGTTTTGCGATTGAAATGCGGGTGCATCCAATCAAAAAACACGCAGATTCAATCAGAATCCAGCCGTGTTTCTGCACACAAAACGATGGCTTCGTCAGCTTGCCCAAAGAAGAAAGGTTTTCTTTGACACAATGCCAAGAAGTCTTTCTCTTATGGATCGGATGGATGCTTCCATCCTTTCTTGGCAGAGATCTTCTTGTCCAATACCCGACCGCGGTAGTCGCTGTTGTTTTTCTTATACTGGTATGGCGAAACACCCATGATCTTCTGAAAATTGCGGTTGAAGGAGGAAACATCCTGATATCCGACCCGCAGAGCAACCTCCGTCATGGGATAATTGGTGGAATTGAGCAGTTCGTAGGCTTTCTGGATTCGTACCATCGTCAGATATTCGACTGGCGACATATTAAGATATTCTTTGAACTTACGGCGCAGCTGCGCCTCGCTCAAGGAACAGATGGACGCAAGATCTTCCACGGAGATTGGATTCATATAGTGCATCCCGATGTATTCAATGGCGGGCATGATCTGCTGCAGTCCAACCGTCATGGGCCGGATATGGGTTTTCTTCTCCGTATAGCTGCGGGTGATCAGGAGCAGCAGCGATGTCATAAGATTCTGTTCCACGGCTTTATGGTACTCATGCTTTGTCTGGCATTCGTTCAGCACCATGGTAATAAGCCGTTCCAGTTCTACTGCATCCTCTTGCGGAAGGCATAGAGCCTCACTGGAGAGCCGATGCAGAACAGATTCTACAAACAGAGGGTCGTTTGGAAAGGCGCTGCTCAGGATTCCGGCAGGATCAAAGAAGAGATATTCCCATGAGTTCAGGCTTTTATCCCGGCTCAAGGTCGTGTGCAGACAGTTTGCGGGAATCACTGTGACTGCACCATCGGTATAGTCGATGTGCCGATCTTCCAGAACCATGAGACCCTGTCCCCAGCGGCAGATACCGATCTCCATAACATTGTGGAAATGGACATCCTCGGCATAGGTGCCATAGGTGCAGACCCAGTCCTCTCCTGTGATGGCCTGCACCAGCTCACCCTCCGGCAGCTCATAGTAGCGGTAGCTGATCCTTGGCTTATTTGCTTCCTTGTTAGGTTCCATATACTTCCTTTCTCCACACAATATAAGGCGTTGCGCAGGACGCAGTACCTATTATAGATTATAGAGGCTTCCGCCGGAATGTATATGGAGACAATACAACAAAATATGCACAAAATCACTGGAATTTGTCAAAAGTGTTTACGGAGAGAGGCTGTATGATTACAATCATACCCGCCCTTCCGAACACGTAAAACGGGCGCGGCTTTTGAAAGAAATGCTTGCAGAGTGCGGAGCAGGCTCAGATTACAACCAAAGAAAAACAGGAAGTTCCGTTGGGGAACTCCCTGCCTTACTTATCGCGTGTGGATTTTTGCAGGGTGCGTCCGGGTGGGCGCACCCTGTTTTTGTTATTTAAGCGTTCAAAGCTGTACTCAGTTCATAGACCTTATCAAACTGTTTCTTCCGTTCCGGAGTCAGGTGGTGACTAATAAGGATGAGCGTCAGGTTTGGATTGGCTAGCAGGCTCTTTTCCACACGGTCAGCGTTCTGTGCATCCAATGCGCTTGTACCTTCATCCACCAGCAGGATAGAACGATTATGAATTAAGGCACGCGCAATCGCAACTCGTTGTTTTTGACCGCCTGAAATATTACATCCTCCCTCGCCCACGAGGGTATCCAACCCATTCGGCATAGACATCAGATCATTCTCAAGTGCGCTGTCATGGATGGCGTTTCTTAACTGCTCTTCCGTAAAATCTTCGCCCAACAGAATGTTTTCGCGGATAGACGCATTGAACAAGAATACATTTTGCTCAATGTAACTCATCTGCTGTTGAAGCTGCTCCGTGGCAACCGTATGAATATCGATATCGTCAAAACAAACGCATCCTGTGTAGTCTGGGAGCCATCCCAGTAAAATTTTCAGAAGAGTACTCTTTCCACATCCAGAAGGTCCTGTCAAAGCATACTTTTTTCCTTTTCAAAACTGAATGAAGCATGATTCAGAACAGTTTTCTTACCATAGCTGAACGAAAGATTCTCGACGGAAATCGAACGTGAAAATGCCGGTAGACTTTTCTTATTGTCATGCGAGGCGGTATCTCTGTGATTAGACAGCTTTTCAAAATAAGGCTTTCCAGAAGTCAATGATAGCTGAAGATTTACTAGCTGCTTTAATCCGTTATATACATTGGAGCAAATCGTTGAAACACTTACCATAACGGAAAGGTTTAAGATTCCCATCAAAATCAAAATACCAGCCAATAAGCGAACCGAAACTTGAAAAACAACGCTAAGAAAGCCCATTCCGTTTCCAATAGCACTTTTTAGCACCTTCAAATGATACCTTGGGGTTTCCATTTGCTCATTTGCCGTTTCTGTTCCGCAAACCATTCGATCTTTTTTTCCAAAAGACCGAAGAACATCGTATCCCGCCAAAAGCTCCTTAAATTGGCTGACTGCTTGCGCCTGAAGCCTAGAGCAAATATTTCCGGCATTTTCCAGCTTCTGATTGAAAATTCGGGGTAAAAGAACCATCAGAATACCAAAGATAATTGATACGACAAGTAAACTCCAATGAAGATAAAAAAGCGCAATCAAGCTGGAAACAATCTGCGCCAGAACACCAAACATACCAAAAAGAGGCTCCCAGCCTAGCTGCTCCATTTGCGCTATGTCATTCGTGAATCCTGATAAATAAGATCCGCTTTCTTCTGCATGGTATTCAGAATAGCTTTTTTTCAAAAGCATTTCAGCCATATCTTTTCGTTCCAACTCGTTGATTTGACGCTGTGCTCGGTAGTGAAAAACCGTTTCCATATGAGATGCCAGAAAGCTGATTGCCCAAACTCCCAAATGCGCAACCAGTCCAAAAGGAAAAGCTGCGTATCCTGTGCCAATAGACCATCCAGCATCTTCATGGAGGCAAGAGCCGCAAAAACTTCAATACTATATGAAATCACTTGACACAGAATCGTCAAAAACGAATTTTTCCATGTTTTCTTAATGTAATACAGCATACCATTTCCCTCTTAGTAGATTTTTAGTGATACACTGGAGCAAGTCGAAGCTGCAAGACCATCAATTAAAGTTTCTTTTTGCAGCGCATATTAAAGCAGGTGAGAAGCTCTTTGCAGCAGAAACATTTTTCTTGAAGAGTTGAATGCCACCATTGGTAGTTTGCATTTTCATTCAAAACAACGCCCTTAGAAGAATCGACATACCCGATGAGATTTTGTGGATGATCAAGTGCTACTGTACATTTTTCGATTTTCCCGGCTGCTCGAAAAACCATGCTATATCTATAACTGGCATAGCAAATTCTTGAAAAAACTCCTTGTGCACCATTTGCACACTTCATTCCAATTTTTCGATGTATTGAATAGTCTACTGCAAAAGGATTTGAAATCCCATATCGTCTCATGTTATGCGGTGGTCTCCCACAATAGGGAAGCCACCGCCTTTGTTGATTATCGGACGAGCCAGCCGTAATCCTGTCTGCAATCTACCACATAATCTGCATAAACCGTATTATCTACGATCTGGAAGATGAGCATATAGCGTTTTTCAAACAAGATGAATCGGTAAGCATTTTTAGGAATGTATTCGCCTTTGAGCCACGGGCAGCGCTGCGGCATCTGCTCCAAAGATTTTGCAGCCTTTTCAAATTCGACCGTAAGCCGCTCTGCTGCCGCAGGGCTGACCTGTGCCAGAAATGCGGCATGGGATACCAGCATCTGAGCGGCCCGTGCTGACACGGTCACGCGGTATTTATTTTGCTGCTCCATGTCCGGCGGCCTCCTTGATCGCACTGCGCATCATGGAAGTGACCTCATCAACCGAATAGCCCTCGCTTCCATGCATCCGGTCCTCTTCCACGGAAAGCAGCTCCTCACGGAGCTTCAGCATTTTTTCACGGCGGTTGTAGGTTTCAATGTCCATGACGACCAAGTCACCCTCGCCGTTCTTGGTGAGAAAAATCGGCTCGGCGGTTTCTCTGCACAAATCAGCAATCTCGTTGTAGTTCTGGCGAATCGCTGCGGATGGACGGATATTCATAAAAGCACCTCCTGCTCCTGTGTGACCTATACATAATAGTAAAATTCTAATTATATTATATCCATATTGTACAATATAGTCAACTGAGCTATAATGAATTGTATTTGCTTTCAGAAGAAAAGGGTTAAATATAGATCTCAGCGCACTTTAACACTCGCATCTGCGCTGGCGTAATTGTTTGTTGTTCTCGTGGAACCGCCCAATAAGAATCCGGAAATTTCAGAAACTCGTTATAAACTGAAACTGGTTACGATTATACTTCATGGTTGTGGTCATGGGAATATGCGTTAATGGCGGTTCGGTATAAACCGGTACGTTCATCGTTACCCTGTCATAAGCCCGGAGTTCCCCTGCGAACCAAACATTCCGATATGAAAAAGGACGCTGCCGCCTCTGGTGAGAGGTTGCAGCGTCTGGACGAAGAAGCCGCCGAAGTGGTGCGCCATATCTTCTTCCTCACGCTGGAGGGATATGGGCCTTATAATTCATACTTTGCCCCTGGAATGTTGCTATATGCAGGTTGGTTGAAGTTTATAATTCATAGATAAAAGACCAGCGCCACTCAAAGTTTCTGGTCTTTCGCATGATGATTAATTGTTAATTCTCTTTTAATGAAGCAATCCATGCTTGGATTGCTTCCACCAGTACATACTGCTGACGCAAAACAGCCATACCTGTTGCGGGAATGCTGGGTTCATTTTCTTTTTTCTGTATATTATATTCCAGATAGGATTTTAAGGTACTAATATTTTCCTCAATTTCTGCTATACACGATTTTTGTTTTTCAGGTGGCAAGGAATCCAAATTCACAATAACTGCGTTGAAGTCTAGAAAAATGTTAATAGGTTTTTCAGAAATCTCAAACATGAGCCGTTCAAATTCTGCTTCTCCGGCATCCGTCAGGGAATAAATCACTTTTTCTGGCATCTTCCCTTCTTTTACGATTTCGCCTCGGATTAGCCCCTTTTCTTCTAGCTGAATGGCTTTTTTATAAATGGATGGAGTGCTGATTTTTACCCATTTGGATATGTTTCTATATTCTACTAACTTTTGAATATCGTAGGCACTCATTGGCTCCTTTTTCAATATTCCCAACACAATTAAATCTATGGTTGCCATGTGGAATCACGTCCTTTCGCTATGTTTTCTGAATAAAAGAACACCGTCAAATTCACTATAAAATATAGTATTGTATTTTATACTTTTTGTCAAGATAAATTGCCTCACCTCTTGACATATACTATAAATTATAGTACTATTATTTATACGGTGTAGTACTATAGCCTACACTACTGTAAATTATACCTAAAGAAGCGAAAGGAGTTTTAACAATGAATGAACGCAACAACAAACTTGAGCTTTTGGGCAGTGCGCCTATCCCAAAAGCTCTGATGGCTCTCGGCATGCCGATTATGATTGGGATGTTGATCAATGCACTCTATAATCTGGTGGATGCCTATTTTGTGGCTGGTTTGGGCAAAAGTCAAATGGGTGCTATTTCTGTCGTATTTCCGTTGGGACAAGTTGTGGTTGGTTTAGGTCTTATGTTCGGTAACGGAGCCGCATCCTATCTGTCAAGACTATTAGGGCGCGGAGATAAAGATACCGCCGATAAAGTGGCAAGCACTGCACTGTATAGCAGTATTCTGATTGGTGCTATTATCATTCTACTTTCTACGATTTTCCTTAAACCAATTTTGGGAATGTTGGGCACGACGGAAACGATTATGCCGTATGCCTCGACATACGCAAGAATTTATGTGCTGTCCTGTATTTTCAATGTGTTTAATGTAACAATGAACAATATTGTAAGTAGCGAGGGTGCAGCAAAAACGACCATGTGCGCCTTGCTATTGGGAGCCGTATTGAACATCGGATTAGACCCTCTTTTCATTTATATTTTGGACATGGGAGTAGAAGGTGCAGCAATCGCCACAGCAATTTCGCAAATGGTATCCACGCTTGTTTATCTCACCTATGTTCTTCGCAAAAAAAGCGTATTTACGTTCAGCATAAAAGAGTTTTCTCCTACGAGGCAAATGATGACGGAAATTTTAAAAATTGGAGTTCCCACTTTGGCGTTCCAACTGCTGACAAGTCTTTCGATTGCGCTGATTAACCGTGCATCTGGTGATTATGGCGATTCGGTCATTGCAGGCATGGGGGCAGTCACGCGAATTACTTCCATGGGAACGCTTGTTGTCTTTGGGTTTTTGAAAGGGTTTCAGCCTATTGCCGGATTCAGCTATGGGGCAAAGAAGTTTGATCGCTTGCGCGAAGCAATCAAAACCTCAATCATTTGGTCTACAAGTTTCTGCTTAGTCGTAGGTTTGGTGATGGCTGTTTTTTCTACGCAGATTATCTCTCAATTTACTGAGGGAGATACTCAAATGATTTTAGTGGGTCAAAAATCACTGTTTGCAAATGGGATTACATTCATTCTTTTTGGTTTCTACACGGTTTACTCCTCTTTGTTCCTTGCCTTGGGTAAAGGTGCGGCAGGTTTCTTTTTGGGAGCATGCAGACAAGGTGTCTGCTTTGTTCCTGTCATTTTGCTGCTGCCTATGGTATGGGGAATGAACGGAATCCTATATGCCCAACCCATCGCAGATGTGATTTCCGTAGTAATCACTGTATTTATGGCGTTACACCTTCATCGGGAATTGTCTATGACTGAAAAACAGGTTAGGTCCAATTCGGAAATGTAAAGAGGCGAAGAAAAAACGTCAGCTTGCTATACGGTAGTAAAAGAAGAAAACTAAGCACAGAGGAAGATAAGATGAAGATAGAATGGATTTTATGTCCCTTTTGTGGAAGCAAAACGCGGTTGAAAATTCGCAATGATACAATACTGGATAATTTTCCGTTATATTGTCCTAAATGCAAACATGAAACCCTGATTGCGGTAAGAAAACTAAATTTATCTATCATCCAAGAGCCAGACGCACAGACGCAGAGCCGGTAATGCACAAAGTAAGTTTACTTGTGATTATCGGTTCTTTTTTATCTTAATATACAACGAGAACCTGCCCCGCCCAACGGCAAAAGAAAAAATCCGTCGTAAAGCAGACACATTTTCACGCGCCTATGAAGCGGCGGCTTTGACAAAATCAAGGCCGCCGTTTCTTTGCATTTATCCTAAACCAACGACGACCTAGCACCGTGTAAATCCACGGCGGCGTATAGGAGGATGCCGCCGTGTCTATGTTTTCCTTTATAAAAAAGGACGCTGCCGCCTCTGGGTGAGAGGTTGCAGCGTCTTTTTGGCATCAGAGGGCGAATGATCTGTCAGACCGAACGGTTCTCAGCAAATTGGATGCTTTTAGCCTGCATTTTCCTGTTCGTCAAGAATGCGCCAGCCGTCCATCAGGTCTGAATTTTCCATAATAAAGGTGTGGGCAGTATCCTGTCCCCACGAGTTATCGTATTTCAGCATCAGATAATCGCTCAGCTCGGTTCGATTTTTGAACTTCAACAAGCGATACGGCTCCTGAAAAGCGACCTTTTCGACGAAATAGACCGCATCCGATGTGGGAAGCATAACGCCGACATGACCGATCATAAGAGAATTGTCCGTTTCAGAGAACTGATCGTGCAGGACTACGGAGACGAGACGAATCTTATCATCGTCCACGAAGGAGAGACCGCGTTTCTTCCATTCCTGCTGAATCGTTTTCAAATGGGTAGGAATATCGGTCGTATTGGTGGTTTTAACCGGGGCGAACAGCGCATCAAACTTTTGCCGTTCGTCGCCGCAAAGGGATTCCGGGTCAGAATCCAGTGTTTCATAGTCCATAAACAGGGTGTCCTCGGCTGAGTCAAGGTCTGCCTTGCCTGTGACAGTGATAAAATCACCGAACAGCCCACAAGCGGTAATCCGACAGTTCCAGCCGGGGAAGGTGTCATATTTTTCCGTCCATGCGTCCTGCATGGAGTAAGGATCGTATTTCAGATCCGAAGGCTTGGCATTTTCAAACCCTGTGGTGAGCCATGCCGGGTCCACAGCATTGTTGAACTTTTGCACATGATCCAAGAAGGTCTGTATCCGCAGGTCGGATACGCCGGCATCCTGCAAAAGTTTGGAAAGAAGAGCCTGTGTATCCGAATCTGATAAATTGGAGTATTCGATTTGCTGAAGGACGGGCTGAGAGGTTTTTTGAGTGCAGCCCACTGCCAGAAGCGCACTGCAAAAAAGTGCAGCGGTGCAGACAAAGAAAAGTTCGACGTTTACAAAAATGGTCACCTCGTTTGTTTTTTTCGGAAAATTTCTTTGAGTGCCGGAGTCTCCACCATAGGCGAAGAGAGCAACGCCGTTGGTCTCGTAACGAATGGTATCACAGATAGACAAAGAAAATCAATGACTTCTGTCGTATTTGACCATATATAATGTTGCGGTATCCATATCCCATACGGCTAACGCCCATTGGGGAAAGACAATGCGGCAGTTTTCTGAACGATTTTCTTCATGTCGGACACAACAGGAGTATACCCAGGTTGGAATAAGAATTTCCGTTTTTTCCGAATGGAAGGCTCAAATCGCTTTCCGGATAGACGGAGGATACCAGCTTGCGAAGCGCGGCACGGCAATCCCATAGATTTCCCCATGCTGCAGTGGGAGCCTGAAGAAACGCCTCGTCCACATTATAATAGGCCGCAATCGTGATGTGCGTGAGGCTTTCCTCCGTATAGGATTTGAAGAGCCAAGAAGACCGATAGGGCATCTTTTTCAGACCGATTTCACAGAGATAATGCTGCTCCTCAGAGATGGGTTTCTTCTTTTTCATACATTCCCTCGCTTGTATAACGGCAGGCAGATGTTCTTCGGCGGGGCTTCTTCCGAGGCAACACCAAAACCCACACGACACAATCGTGTGGGTTTTGGTGTCTTATGGGTCGAGAGAGCAGGAACTGTTCTCAATTATCCATTGCTGCACGAAGCTGTTCGTTTACTTCTTCAACTTTCAGACGAGACAGAATGAAGGTGATGATTGCATCCAGAGCGAAGGGAATCACAAGATACATGATCTTCAGCATCGAGATGCAGGATTCGGGCTGAACGGCCAGACTGCTGTCAAAGTGGCTTGCAGCCAGCAGCCAGCCGGTGATTGCGGTGCCAAGACCGCCGCCAAGTTTTACGCCCAGAGAAGTGCAGGAGTACATCGTTCCGTCCACACGCTTGTGCTTCGTCAGCCAAGTGTACTCGGAGCAGGCTGCGATCACGGCGTTCATGTCGCCCTGCCAAGGACCCTGACCCAGAGCAGCGATTGCGGTAAAGAGCAGCATCAAGGTCACATTGCCGCTGCCCATGTAACCGGCTGCAGCAACCAGTGCACGAGAAATCGTTGCCAGAGTATAGCTCATTACATTCAGCTTATACATTCCATTCCACTTTGCAACCAAGGTCGGGGTGAACACCAGCGCGATGATCAGAGGAATGTTGACTGCCCAAGAGAATACACCGAACAGATTCTGGTTGCCAAGGATGTAGGTTGCATAGTAGGTGCCCATGCTGATCATGGCACCGTAGATCTGCTGCAAAATGTAGGTGCCGCAAATCATCATATAATATTTGTTGCCAGCAAGCAGCTTTGCAGCCTGAACCAGATTGTACTTTTCGTCCTGCTCGATTTCCTTTTGTCGGTGGTATCCACCAATTCGCCTTCCGGCAGTTCCTTCACGGAGAAAACGGAGAGGGTGTTGACAAGCAGACCGGCGATGGCGTAGATGATTGCAACAGTGCGCCAACCGGCAGCACCACCGCCCAATGCCGTAACAGCACCCAGCGTGATGGACTGGATGAGCAGGCTGGTGGCAAAGGCGAACATGAAGCGGTAAGAACCCATCTCGACCTGCTCTGCGCTGTTCTTCGTGACAAGAGCAGTCAGGGCAGAATAAGCGATGTTGTTGGCGGTGTAGAACACGGCGTTCAGCAGCGTGTACGCAATCAGGAACCATGCGTACTGTGCAAACGGACCGAGATTCGCGGGAATTGCAAAAATAGCCACCAGCGTGATGGCGCAGCCGATGTAGCCGTACAGCATCCACGGACGAGCCTTGCCCATCTTAGAGTGCGTTTTGTCGATCAAAGAGCCAAAGAAGATGTCGGTTACACCATCCAGCAGCTTGGAGACTGCGATCAGGGTGCCGACAATGCCAGGGTTCAAACCAACCGTGTTGGTCAGATAGATCATTACAAAGGATGACAGGAATGCGTATACCACGTTGCCTGCAATATCACCTGAACCATAGCCGACTTTGTTGTACCATTTCAAATAGCGTTTCTCCGTCATTTTCCGATTCTCCTCATTTACTTCGATTTTACAAGGCGTACGCTTTTTCGGCAAGATGTCAAATTCTCTTGCGTTTTGTCTGAAAGTATTATAAAATTTATATTGACAAAATCATATTGAAAAAATGGAACAAAGTATGCACAAAATCACACAGTTTGTGAAAATCAGACAGAACGCATTCCGATTCCGGCGAAGTCTTTAAGAAAGAAGATGGTATTGAGATGTATTTCAACTCTGGCTACTTAAACAACTCTCGTCTTGATTTCAAGGATTACACAAAACCGTTGGTGGTAGGAAGCTGCGGCACCTACCGCCTGAAAAAGCGTCCCATGCTGCCGACATACTGGAAGAAGGGCCGCAGAGACTATCAGATCTTATATGTGGCATCGGGCAAGGCGCATTTCTGGTTTAATGGAATCGAGGAAATCGTTGACTCCGGCCACATGGTTCTTTACAAGCCCAAAGAGGTTCAAAAGTACGTTTACTATGTCGAAGATCACCCGGAGGTGTTCTGGATTCATTTTACTGGCTATGACGTTAAGAACATTCTGGAGTACCATGGTATCTCTTTGAATCAGCACGTCTTTTACAGTGGAACCCTGCCGGAATATAAGATGTCGTTCCGAAAAATAATTCGGGAACTTCAGCAATGCGAATACGGGTATGAAGATTACATCGCTTCGTCGTTCAACAACATTCTGCTGCTTGTCAGCCGCCAGCAGCAGAACGGCGAAAACTATACCGTGACGATCCCCGAAGAAATCGAGATGGCGGTTTCTTATTTTAACGAAAACTACAATACGAAGATCAGCGTGGCGCAGTATGCCGAATCGCTGCATATCAGTACGAACTGGTTCATTCGTAATTTCAAACAGCACATGAAGATGAGTCCGGCGCAGTACCTTCTCTCTTTGCGGATGGTCAACGCACAGAGCTTGTTGGAAAATACCGATTACAGTGTCGGTGAAATCGCTGAGATCGTGGGGTACGATAACCAGCTTTATTTTAGCCGGGTGTTCAAAAAGGAGTATGGCATCAGTCCAGCGCAGTATAGGAAAAGAGCAGAAAACCAAAGTGCGGCACCGATGGAATCCGATGTCGGAGAAATCACCCGTGAAGATTAAAGCGGGAGTTCTACGGTACGCAGTGCCAGCAAGCAATGCTTTCGTCTATACAAAAACACTTTTTGCGTTGCAAAATGCTTGTTGGGGAAGCGCCCCAAACCCCTTTGTTCTGCATTTTTCAATGCAGGCTGTGCGTCCCGGCGGGACGCTTTTTACCCGGTGATGCTCTCCGGGTCGTTGAGGACTTGCACAAGGTGCGATGCAGCTTCTGCCAGAGAAGCATACTTCATCTGTTCCGGGACAGGCGCATCCAGAAGCGAAACGTAGTGCAGTCGGGGAAATCCGCTGGATTCGTCCAGCAGAGCGATGCCCTTGGCACCCCGGCGCACATAACGGTTCATCCGGTTGTTCCAGATGTCAAAGTCGGCGCAGGCGGTGGCATCGGGGCGCTGGGCGTAGATCATGAGCTGGTCTGCAAAAGGGTACTTGTACAGCCGGGATGCAGTGGTCAAATAGTCCGTCCAGCTTTCCCAATACCGGGTCAGACCATTCGCCGTGCGCTGGGCAAGGGCAAGGTATTCTTCGGTTTTGCTTGGCATTTGAAGCCTCCTTTCGGTTTCAGGGTACAAAAAGAGCGGGCAGCCGTTTTGTGGCCGCCCGCAGAGGTATGGAATGATTTACTTATTTGATAAACTGGAATTGATTTACTTTGTTTGTAAATCTTCCAGAAAGAAAATTCCCTCTGTTAGGTTGACAAACATTTCCTTGTCCTTGATTACATGAATTTTATTGTTCCACCAGACAGTAGTGTTATTAGCGGAGATTGTTTTGCTTGTTCCATCCTTAAGAAAATAAGTAATTGTAATAGCGGGTTCTTCTTCGCTATTCACTTCCCCAAATAAATCATATTTCAGAAATCCCGTTAGCTTTAAGGCTAACTCAATGTCCTCACTGCTCGAAATTTCTTTAACATCATCCGTGACACTCGGATACGTGATATTTACAGACTGAATATCATTTATGCGGGGCAATCCCCAAAGATACATACCATTCGTAAATATGTTGATCCCAACAATCAAAACAGTCATAACTATCACTTCTATCAAAAATCGAATAAGACCTTTGAAAATCTTGTTCACCAACTTATCCTCCAATCTCGATTTCTCCTACTCCCTCAATTTCGATTTATCAAATTGAACAGGGATGTTCAGCTCCGCTCAAACCCAAGATAGCGGGTACCCTGAAAACTCAGCTTTCCAATGTCGCCCTCCACAAGCATTCCGTAGTCCGAACCGCTTACGGTAAGCTCCATGCGGTCGCCGCTCTCTACCTGAAAGGTCACATAATAGGTCGTGAACGTATGCGCCATCGTATCGTCTGTATGGTGGCGAGAAACTTCCGTTCGCTTTGCCACAACCGTTGCCGGAACAGTCAGCCGCGGCGAATGGTTGTTTTTATTCCATGTGCTGATATTTCCGATGATGGTGTATAGGATCATACCCAAAACCACAAGGAACAGGATGGGAAACAGAATGCTGAACAGCATATCAAATCCAGCGTAAAACATTTTATTCCTCCAAGAGCTCTTCCAGCAGGTCTTTTACATCGTCCAGAAAGGATTCTTCTCCGAGGGTGTTCACCTTGAAGAACACCGCCTGACTGCCTCCTGCGGTGATGGCAGACAGCCGAATCGGACTGTCCGCATTCTGGAACATGGTCAGTGTCAGACTCAGGCGGTTGCCGCCCATCATGCTGTACCGCTCAAATACACGGACACTGCACCGGGCATCGCCCTCTTTGAAATCACTGCCTGCCTCTAAATCTGCAGACCAACTGCTGTCCGGGATCTCCTGTTCCAGCTTCCGAAGCAGCTTGTCAAAGTCTTTGTTTCGGATGGTCTTTTCAAAGATTGCCATAATGGTTCCTCCGTTCTGACAATTAAAATTCAGTCCCTTATTTTTGATACGAGCAGAGCCACAGGAAAATTGCGGAGAAATCGCTTGAAGAGAGGAATTTTGTCTGATTTGATTATAGCATATCTTTTGGAAGAACAAAATACTTTTTCATCGGGCATCAGGTAACACTGCATGAGCCGCAACTCGTGGATAAGCCCCAGCCGGGTGCCGGTGTTGTAGAGCATCATCAGGGTCAATTCTTCGTGGTCAAAGTTCATGGTCAGCCCTCGCTTTCCGGCATCCAGTTGGATTGCGCTCCGGGGCATCGCAGTTTTCCCGGCGCATATCAATCCCGGTCTTGTGTTCCTCGGGAACGCTGTCATTCAAGAACAGCGGCAGATACAAAAGCGGGCAGAGGGGGGAAAAGCCCGCCTCATAGGCAAGACGGGAGTAGTGGGCCGCCAGCTCCATATCAATATCCGGCTCACCGCTCCATGCGGCGGTCAGATAGGCCAAAGGTCGTTTCATCTGCCATTTGCAAACCTCCTTTTCATGGCATGAAAAAAGCCGGTTAGTAAACTGGCCGTATGGAAGTGACCTCCCTTCGTGGTTTTATATATGAAAACGCCGCCCGTTGTCCTGTTGGGCGGCGTTGTTCTCGTCATTTTGAATTTTTAGAATAAATCCCTCTTGCCGACTGCCAGCAAACCGTTGATATATCTGCGTTTTCTGAAATCCTATAATTACACTCGGACCAAACAAAAATGATCCGACATGAAGTACGATGCAAGAGCCTGCCATTTCAAGATGGATGCAGGCCGCGTGGAACTGCTCCGCTGTGTGACGATCACTGTGCTGGAATAGGATGCACCCGGACAAAATTTGCCCGCTGCCGTGTTTTTGACATCCTTTTTATGATCCCGTTCATGACACCGCCCTACATTGCCTCCATGGGCTGGATCTTATTTATGCAGAAAAAGGGGCTTTTGCAGCAGCTGGTCCCCGCAGCCGCCGGATGCGAAAAGATCTTCTTCACACTGGGCGGTTTGGTGCTGGTGATGAGCCTGCACGTTTTTCCGTTCATGCTCACCATGCTCAAAAACGCCATGCTGAACATTCCCTCCAGTCTGGAAGAGGCAGGTGCAGTGTTCGGCGCAGGATTCGGTGCCCGGATGCGCAAGATCTTTCTGCCGCTGCTCTCCGGCAACTATGCCATCGGTGCGCTGCTGGTATTTGTGAAAACACTGTCTGAATACGGCACCCCTTCTACGCTGGGCAGGCGCATCGGGTTTGAGGTGTTTACCACCGCGCCCACCTCATAAAACCCCTTTACACTACCAGCGGTTTCCGTAATTTCAAATCTCTTATTTTCCATATAGATACCTCCTAACCATTCAAGAAGGTCAAAGTTCTTGCTTTGCAAAAATACGATAACTGATTTGATACATCACATAGCACCACGCTAATGCCAGAAGCGGAGAGCAACAGAGAAGAATAAACACAAGCTGATCGGTCAGTTCAATTCCTAATGTGGTAAGGAGTTGATATATTCCAAAACAAATCCCTGCTGGAATAAGGAAAGACACCACTAACAGGACACGGCCTCTTTCTGCTCCAAACTTAAATACAAGGGGAATCGACATACTACCAAAGATTAAAGCGATTACCCATGAAATCAAATCCAAAAATAAAAGTTCTCCAATCCCTACAAGGTCAAGCGTGATTTTATTTGTGATAAGGCCGCCGATAGAACCAACAACCAGTCCAAAAAGACTGCCAACAGCGCAGAAAATAGCCAGTACAATAAATTTTCCGCCCACTAATTCTTTCTTGGAAACTGGCATAATCATGGCATATCGTGTCCACTTTGAATTATCGTCAAAAGAGAAAGTTGTTACAATCATCATGCTGCACAGGATGGCGCACTCGAAGATATAGCCTTCAACACCAGAAAACGGGATAAAAGCGGCTGCAAAGGCCACAAGGATAAACAGCATGGATTTTGCATTATGGCAGATATTGAATAAATCTTTTAGAACAAGGCTTTTCATTTTGCTTGCTCTCCTTTCACATACAACAGCAGAATATCATCAATGGTGGCATCATCCACTACGGCATTTTTATATTTTTTCTGACCTTTTCCTTGTCCGCCACCAGCACATTCCATTGATAGTCGTCCTTACGGTAGGTCAAAACTTCTTCTTTGTCGAGCTGGTCGAACAAGACAGCACCGCAACGGACAATACCATAACGGTAACGAAGTTCATCTTTTGTTTTGCAAAAAAGAACTTTGCCCTGATGAATAAAAGTAATATAGTCTGCTACTTTTTCCAGATCCGTTGTGATATGCGAGGACATCAAAATAGAATGGTTTTCGTCTTGAACAAAGTCAAGAAATACATCAAGAATATCATCCCGCATCACAGGATCGAGGCCACTTGTCGCTTCATCCAAAATCAGCAGTTTAGGCTTATGGGAAAGGGCAACGGCAATGCACAGCTTCATTTTCATTCCCTTGGACAAAGATTTAATCTCTTTATCCGTAGGAAGCTGAAAGCGTTTCAGATAGTCTTGAAACAAATGCGCGTCCCATTGTTTGTAGGCAGCACCAGCAATTTTTCCCACTTTGGCCGGTGTAAGAGTTTCATAGAAATTGATACCGTCAAAGACAACGCCAATGTCCTCTTTGAGCTGTTTAGAGGACGACAATTCTTGCCCCCAAAAAGTGACAGTACCATCGTCCTTACGGATCAGGTCAAGAATGGCATTGATGGTTGTGCTTTTTCCAGCTCCATTTTCGCCAATCAATCCCATGATCGTTCCTTTTGGCACCGAAAAAGAAACATGGTCTAACTTAAAATCCGTGTACTGCTTTGTCAAGTTATCGACTTGCAAAATTGCATCCATAGTTAATCCTCCTCCTGATAAAACATCGTTAGCAATTCAACCAGCTTTTCTAACGATATTCCACTTGTCCGCCCAATATCAGCAGCTTCTTGCAAATGTTCTTCGGCCAATCTCTGTCGTTCTTCCTGATAAAAGTCTTTGTTTTGAGCCGATACAAAACTTCCTCGTCCTACCGTAGTTTCAATAAAACCGTCCCTTTGCAAATCTTCGTATGCTTTTTGAACGGTAATGACACTCACATGAATGGACTTTGCCAGCGCCCGCATAGAGGGAATCGGATCACCAGTTTTTAATTCACCACTCATAATCATGGCTTTTATCTGTGAAGTTATCTGCTCATAAATTGGCTTGCTCGTGTTGCTGCTTATGATGATTTCCACAACGCCCCTCCTTTGTTCTGCAATATACTTATCGTACAAGTACATTATAACCTTGCATGTTTAATTTGTCAATATGTCGGCCGCGGAAATGAAATACTACCTAACAGCAAATTTCATTACATTCTCATAATCAGACCCGAAACGTACAATGATATAGGGTGATATGAGAATGAACCAAGATGAAAGAAGGTTTGACTTTCATGGGCTCGGGGCGGCTCTCAAACGAGCCAGAGAGGAAAAGTGATTTTGGCAAAGCTACTGCTTGAAAAACCAGATGTATTGCTATTAGATGAGCCGACAAATTTTCTTGATAAAGATCATGTTTCTTCACTCAAAGATAGCTTTACAAAATACACCTCTAAGGCTACTACAATAGGTAGGGCGCAAGGTCTTATGCAGAAGCACTTTGAGACCTTGCGCCCTCTGTTATTCTACCCTAAAAATACTTTGCCAGCTGCTTCAGACCACGCCGGATGCTGTCTCGGACACGGCTTGGGTCTATACCTTCTACTTCGGCAATTTCATTTACCGTCATTCCCAGATAGTATCGGGCATAAATTCGCTTTGCCTGTTTCTCCGGCAGCTTCATCACAGCGGCATAGACCTGCTCCTGAAACTGTTTTTCCTCCAGAACCATCTCCGGCGTTTGCGGCTTCAACAGCACTGCATTTTCAATGCCATTCTCGCAATCCAGAGAATACTGGGCCTTGTAGCGATACATCTTTCGCTCATACGCAGCCTCCGCACGTTCAGCTACTCGAATAGTCTCCATTACTTCCTCTGTCACATCTATAAAAAAGTCTGTTGTATAAACATCAGGATAAAGTTCCCGAAGGTTAATTTTCTTCATTATGTACCTCCATTTCGATTCACGGGTGATTGACAGGTGAATCGAATGGAGGCGGAGACCGACACCGGCAGACAACCAGATTATCTCCGAAAAAATGGCAACAAAAAACGCCAGATTTCCGTGAGGGAAAACTGGCGCGCCAAGAACAGCCATTATTATACTGAATTACATGGAACGATAATGCCGATGCAATGCTATACTTGCCCGGAGGGGGAGCTACGCTTTTTTTAGCTGGTGCAGGTCATGGGTACTGTGACAAAAGGCAAAAATGGACACGGCGATACCTCCTGAGCACCGCCGTATCCTCAAAAAAGGGCGACTTTAACACACCCTCCGTATTCTCATTTTTCAAAAAGAAAACGGCGGCTTGAAATATGTTATTTCAAAACCGCCGTAAGGCTACTGTATTTTGTTTTGGCGCATGAATATCCAGCCGCCGAAACAACGGTTTTTTTATTCCGTTGCGGGTGGCTACTCTTTCATCGTTCTCTGCCCATTTTGGAATTAGAAGTAATTAAGCGTTTCCGTTCTTTTACTTTCACGACAGTTTCTAATTCCTTTATGACATCTTTGGCAATCCAAATTTGAACTTTGTTTCCGCTGGCTAATAAATCGTAAGCAGTCAAAAGAACTTTTTCGGCATATTCAAAGTCTGTTTTTCCTATTTCTCTTAGCGCCCATGAAACAGCTTTCTTTATATGGTCATGTTCATAACAAGAATTTTCGTATACCAATTTCAAATAGATGTCAAGAGTTTCCTTTGTCATGCTTTTATCATGTATAGTAGACGCAGCAATTAAAACAAACGAAGCCCGTTTCTTATAGATATGGTCAGCAGCTATCCAATTAAAAATAAAGTCCTCATAGTAATCTAATTTTATAATTAAATTCTTACATAAATGATCGCACAAGTCCCATGATAAAACTTCTGACATAAGTGTGTCAATTTGGTCGTAAGATAAACATTTATGATCGAATATTAGCACTGCAAGCAAACGAGCCTCGTGGTAATGGGTATTCCATAATTCAAAGGCCAATTCATTAGATTTATCCAGCTTTTTTGCAAATTTCCGCAGTGTAGATGTTGATACACCAATGCAAAATTTTTCTGGTATCCCCATTTTTATAACATTTTCTTTATATTTTTCTGAAGCCTCAGATTTTAGATAATCAATAATTTCTTTGCTATTCATAATTACCTTTCAATTTTCTCGCCAAATCTTTAACATATCTTGCCTGTTGCTTTTTCAAATAGGCCTTAACAAATGGTTTCATTAAAACTTTTTTTGCAGTTACATCCTCAGTAAAATCAATTTCTGTTTTTTCGCCCTTTTGAGTAAAAATTCCAATCCAATGACCTTTTATATTGCTATTTTCCATGTCAAACTCCCATCGCTTGTATGGTTCAAAAAGGGTAATTGTAAATGTAGTGGCGTAGCCATTTTTTGTATATTCTATAAACTGTTGGTCACTTATAATTTCAGTTTTACTTAAATCAGTACGCCATATATAATTTTTTACATCAGTTATAACATTCCAAACTGTTTGAACATCATTTTCAAAAACAGCTTTAATATTTGATCTTGCCATAAATTACTTCTTCTCGTTTCGGATAGATAACCAGTATTCATACTCAGCATTTTCCGGATCAGCCTGTATATAGCGTTCAATATCTGGAGCATTTCCATATTCAAATCCAGAGAATGGGAGCCACTCAGTAATGACACGGCGTTCTAAGTCTTGCAAAGATACATTTGTTCCTTTCCCCGAGAAAATTGCCCATTTTGACGCAGGAATAATTAACTTCTCAAATTCAAATTTTGCTGTTTCAGATGTTGCAACTGCAATATAGTATTTCCATGTCTCATAATCCCCGCAAACACTTATCCCCAGCAAATCGCAAACTTCGCCTTTGTCTAAGGAATTAAGTTTTGCAAGAGTACCATCCTGTACAGCGTTATCCCAAAACTGTGGAACAGTACAAAAATTTTTTTCCAGAGATTTATCCAATAACATAGAGACACCTGCTACTTCAAAAGCAGATCGTTCCTCAATCCGATAAGTTAGTTCTTCTGTTCCTGTGATAGTCAGCTTGAAACTAATTGGAGGGTATGTTTTTAATAGTGTTCCCTTTTTTCTTGCCTCAGAGGGGGTAATCCCGTGGAGACATTGAAATGCTCGGCTAAATGCCGTTGGGGAAGAATAGCCATATTTCAAAGCAACATCTATGACTCGCTCTCCTTTTTGAATATCCGCCACAGCTAACGACAATTTTCTTCTGCGTATGTATTCGGATAAAGGAACATTATTCATAAAGGCAAACATTCTCTGAAATTGATAAGTAGAGCAACAAAGCATTTTTGCCAGTTCGTCATACTCTATGGTTCCTGTCAGATGATCTTCGATATATCTAATCGCAATATTAAGCTGTTTTACCCAATCCAAATTTATTTCCTCCCTTATCATAGCGAATATAATTGCTATTTTCCTCTCAATGTTTGCACAAAAATGAGAGATGAATTGCTATAAGGAAATTATAATTCACTTATTTGGTCCGGGCAAGTCAATCTGAACGAATAGATGAAATTAAATACTACTAGATGTAAAATTTCATTACATTCTCATAATCTAACACGAAATGTAGAATGATATAGGGTGATATGAGAATGAACCAAAATGAAAGAAGGTTTGACTTTCACGGCCTCGGGGCGGCTCTCAAACGAGCCAGAGAAGAAAAGGGCTGGACACAAGCCTATGTTGCGGAATTAGTAGACCGTGACTCCCGTACCATTATGAATATTGAGAACAAAGGTCAGTATCCCAGCTTCGACCTTTTTGTTAAACTCATTACTATGTTTGACGTTTCAGTTGACCAGTTTATTCATGCGGACGGAGGGGCAAGGTCAAGCTCTTGCAGAAAGCACATTGATGTTCTTCTAAACTCCATGAACGAAAAAGAGCTTGTCGTGATAGAAGCCACAGCCGAGGGCATTAAGAAAGCCAGAGAAACGGAGGTTCCAGAATAAGGGCCTCTGTTTTTTTGCGCCATTTTAGGGGCTGCCGCTAAGTGGCAAGCAATGCCTCTGTGGCCACAAGTGGCACAAAGGCGGCTTGTTGGGGCTCGCCCCAAACCCGTATCTTCGGGCCAACATGGCCCGAAGTGTCAGCGTCGCTTTGCTCCTTGTTTTCATAATCTCAACGCTCCTTTTCATGCTTTCTGCCCGGCTCGGTGTAGCCCATCAGAGTGTCAATGTTCGCCTTGATCGTGACGATCTCCTGCATATCCCGTCGTGCCTTCTGGTATTCTCCATAGAGCTGTTTTTTCTTTGCTGTGAGCTTACGGCCTTCTTCCTTCAGCACATCCATTTTGGGGAGCTTTGCCCCGCCCAGCAGAGAGCGCATTTCCGCTTGTGCAGCCCGGTACAGTTCAAGGTCGGCCTCATGCTCCGCAAGGAATTTCCGGCTGTACTTCGTCGCCTTATACTGCTCAAAGACTGGGCGGGTTTTGGCATACTGAACCGTTGCGGCCTTTTGAAGAACCGTCCATGATTCTTCTGGAACAGATTTTTACGATCGATAAATCCCGCATGGAACGTTTTATGGGCTGCGCTGCCAAGACCGAGATGCTTCGCATCGATATGGCGTTGCTGGTCAGCCTGGCGTTGAACGTTCTCACCGGGAACCGCGGCGAATGGCGGACAATCCGTGACCCGTAAGAATGAGGTGATAGCGATGTGACCGGAGGTGAGTGAGCCATGCGAAAGAGTGACCCCATGGAAGTGGGGGTGCATTACCCAAAAACCGAGGAAGGCTGGGAAGAGTTGGGCAAGCGTGTCGTAACTGTCCACACCACCTTATACATTTCCTGCCAGTTCTTGAAGTCCTTGCCGATCAGGTCGATGTTGATGACCTTTTCCACCTGTGCATCGGTCGGCTCCCGGGTATAGCCAAAGTTGATGACACCGGCGTTGGCAATGACCACATCCAGACGACCAAAGGTCTCCCATGCCGTTGCACCTAGTATAGGGCTTTCGTTTGATGAAACAAACGGAACGTATTTATGAAATCCATCAACATTTAAAGCAAAAAAGGAAGATTCTTACTTGTCAATCTGCTGTAGAAGATCACCCGAGTTTGGACAAAGTTAACAAAGTGAAAAAGAAGCCCGTTTCCTTCTTGACACTCCACAAGGAATATGGTATTGTAATATAAAATAAATAAATTGTTCTTCGAGTGCTTGATTTGTTTGTGCCTTACAAAAAGAAAATTGTACGTGAGCAGCGTCGTTGGATTGTTACCGTTTGGCGGGCTAGACCAACTCTGCATAGCATAAGCCGAAAGTGTGTTTCAGCCTTCGGGATGTTTGCTGTGTCGAGGATGGTCTTTTTTATTGCTTTTTTTCAACCTGAGGCGGAGAAACAATGCAATATACCGTCAAAAAACCGATCAACAACAACATTTTGCGCGTGGTAGACCCCACGGGCTGTGAGCGGATCGTCACCGGGCGCGGTCTGGGCTTTGGCGTTAAGCCGGGCTATAAAATCGAGGCCGAAACCGTGGAGCGCAGCTGCCGCATGACCAGCCCTGCCGTGCAGACCTTTCGGACGACGAGGGTGGCTTCATTGCGCTGCACATCGTCAACGCAGAACCCAACACCACCATGAGCGTGGTGAACGATGTCACCCGCTTTGTGGATAGCTGCGTGCAGGGAGCGGAATACTTTTACAACTGCTGTTTTGACCGGGATGCACTGGATTTCAGCCGCTTTACAGTGCATTTGCGCTTTTTTGCGCAGCGCGTATTTCAAGGAAAACAGGAGCGGGAAAACGATACCCACGACGAAGTGTTCCGCGCCCTGACCACCCGTAATTGCAGCGAACACTACAAATGCGCCTGCTGCATTGCGGAGTATGTCCGCAACATCTGGCACAAGGAGCTCTCGGACGAGGAACGGGTGTTCCTTACCATTCACCTGAAGCGCATCCGGATGGGAAAGTAAGCCGCCCGCCTGCCGCACCGCCGTACCTCTGATTCTCCGCAGGCCGCGCCTGCGTGTGGATATATTTGCTGGATACGAATTTGGAAAAAGGAGAATTGAAGATGAAAGACAAGATCTTTGGCGTGCTGCAGCGTGTGGGACGCAGCTTTATGCTGCCCATTGCACTGCTGCCTGTAGCGGGCCTGCTGCTGGGTATCGGCAGCTCGTTCACCAACGAAACCATGCTGGCGGCCTATGGCCTGAACAGCGTCATCCACCCCGGTACCCTGATCTACACCATTCTGGACGTGATGAGCCAGACCGGCAGTGCCGTGTTCAACAATCTGGCTCTGCTGTTCGCCATGGGCGTGGCCATCGGCATGGCCCGCAAGGAAAAAGAGGTGGCCGCCCTGTCCGGCGCAGTGGCCTATATCATTATGAATACAGCCATTCAGGCCATGATCAATGCGGCAGGCGGCGTAGAAGCAATGCCCGCCAACTCCACCACCACCATGCTGGGCATCACGACCCTGCAAATGGGTGTGTTCGGCGGCATCGTGGTCGGTCTGGGCGTGGCGGCGCTGCACAACAAGTTCTATAAGATCGAGCTGCCGCAGGTGCTGGCCTTCTTCGGCGGCACCCGCTTCGTGCCCATCGTCAGCTCCATCGTGTATCTGGTGGTCGGCATTGCCATGTTCTATATCTGGCCGGTGGTGCAGAGCGGTATTGCCGCGCTGGGCGCACTGGTGCTGGCTTCCGGCTACGCAGGCACCTTTATTTACGGCCTGCTGGAGCGTGCGCTGATCCCCTTTGGACTGCATCATGTGTTCTATATGCCGTTCTGGCAGACCGCTGTGGGCGGCACCGCCATCATCGATGGCGTCACCGTGACCGGCGCACAGAACATCTTCTTTGCCGAGCTGGCTTCCAAGTCCACCACGGTGTTCTCGGTCAGCGCTACCCGTTTCATGGCCGGTAAGTTCCCCTTTATGATGTTCGGTCTGCCCGGCGCGGCGCTGGCGATGTACCAGTGCGCCAAGCCGGAAAAGAAAAAGGCGGCAGGCGGCCTGCTGCTGTCTGCTGCGTTGACGGCTTTCCTCACCGGCATCACCGAGCCGCTGGAATTTACCTTTATCTTTGTGGCACTGCCCATGTACGCGGTGCACTGCGTGCTGGCCGGTCTGTCCTTCATGCTGATGCACATTCTGAATGTGGGCGTGGGCATGACCTTCTCCGGCGGTCTCATCGACCTGGTGCTGTTCGGTGTGATGCAGGGCAACGCCAAGACCCACTGGGTGTGGGTGGTCGTGGTCGGTGCGGTGTATTTTATACTGTACTATATCATTTTCCGCTTTATGATCTCCAAGTTTGACTACAAGACCCCGGGCCGCGATGATGCCGAGGAAGTCAAGCTGTACACCCGTGCGGACGTGAACGCCCGCAGCGCCGCTTCCGGCAGCACCGCCCCCGCAGGGGATGACCCGGTCAGCGCCCTGATCGTAGAAGGTCTGGGCGGCACCGCTAATCTGTCCGACGTGGACTGCTGTGCCACCCGCCTGCGCTGCACCGTCAAGGACGCGGCGCTGGTCCGGCAGGATGTGCTCAAGACCTCCGGTGCCTCCGGCGTGATCTGCAAGGGCAACGGTGTGCAGGTGGTGTACGGCCCCAAGGTGGCCGTCATCAAGGCAAAGCTGGAAGATTATCTGGAAAATGCACCTAAGACCCCGGCGGCGACCGCAGCACCCGCCCCGGCGGCCCCCGCAGCAAAGGATACCGTGCTGTCTGCCTGCCTGAACGGCACCGTCGTCCCGCTGGCCGATGTGAAGGATGAAGCCTTTGCCAGCGGTGTACTGGGGGACGGCATTGCCATTGAGCCCACCGATGGTGAACTGGTGGCACCTGCTGACGGTGAGATCTCCTCCACCTTTGAGACCCACCATGCCGTGGGCATGACCACGGCTGACGGTGCCGAACTGCTGATGCACATCGGCATCGATACGGTCAAGCTGGGTGGCAAGCACTTTACCTGCCTCGTCAACGAGGGTGACAAGGTGAAGAAAGGCCAGCCGTTGATCCGCTTTGAACTGGAGGCCATTAAGGCCGAAGGCTATCCCGTGACCACGCCGCTCATTGTCTGCAATACGGATGACTATGCCGCTGTCGCGGCCAAAGCCAGCGGCACCGTAAAGCAGGGCGATGCGCTGCTGGAACTGAAGCGCTGAGCGTTTCTCCCAAACTGTAAGGCGGAGTTGTTATAAAAAGGGGAGGGGCTGTTGCAAAATAGCCCCAACAAAAAATGAGATAGACTTCCCCGAAAGGGGGGCCTATCTCATTTTTTGCTGTAAGCTGAAACCGTCATGAACCAACTATAATCCCCAACAAGCATTTTGCAACGCAAAACAGGCGTTTGTATAGACAGACGTACTGCTTGCCACGACAATGCGTCCTTTCAGGCGTCAATTGTTATACTCCGAACAGAACATGAAGTCCAAGCCCCGCCACACCACACAAGCACATGGTCAGGATGGGGTTCCACCTGAGCTTGCGCAACGCAAAGAACGCAACTGCAAAACTGCTGACACCGATCCAATCTACATTCCTAAATGCTTTTGCATTACCTCCGAATACTACCATAGACAGGATGGAAAGCCCTGCCCCAAAAATCAGTGCTACAATGACCGGGCGTAGGCAGGCAAGAACGCTTTGCAGCAGAGAAATATCCTTGTATTTGCGGTAGATGTATGACAGCAGTGAAACAAAGAACAGGGCGGGTGTGATACAGCCCAGAGTTGCGATAATGGCTCCGGGAGCCTGTGCAATACGCAGACCTACAAAAGTTGCTGAGTTGACCGCAATGGGACCGGGGGTCATTTCTGCTATCGTGATGAGATCGGTGAATTCCTGCATGGTCAGCCAGCCGTGCTGTTCCACCACCTGACTTTGTATTAGGGGCATGGCAGCATAACCGCCGCCTACACTGAACATTCCTACCTGCAAAAAGCTGAGAAAAAGCTGTAAGTAGATCATTTTGCACCTCTTTTTTTCCACTGGTTCAATGTCCGTACTACACCGAAGGCTGCTGCAGCGAGGATGACCACAACCACATTGACATCAAACACTGTATTGGCGACAAACGCTGCGGCCATCAGGGCAATATACACCCACGAGCGGGTCTTCAGCACCTTGCCGCCGAGGTCGAATACCACATCCAGAATGACCGCCGCTACGCCGGCTTGCATCCCCTTGAGCAGCAAAGCGATGTAATGATTGGCGGCAAAGGCGTTGTAGAACACAGAAATGACAGAAAGAATGATCATAGGGGGAATGATCGTTCCCAACACTGCCACGCTCATTCCCACAAGCCCTTCTACCTGCCAGCCTACCAAAATCGCAGCGTTTACTGCGATGGCACCCGGCGAGGACTGAGCCAAAGCGGTCATGTCTAGCATTTCCTGCTCGTCGATCCAATGCAGCTCATCCACAAATTTTTTCTTCATAAAGGTCACGATGACAAAACCACCGCCAAAAGTAAAGCTGCTGATGTACAATGTACTTAAAAACAGCTTCCAAAGCCGTGATGACCGTGCAGAGGATGTTTTGTTTTTAACCATACAAGTTTTCTTCTCCTTTTTGATTTTTGGACAGCTATCTTTATTATCCTTACAAGTTCGAACAGCTTTTACCTGTTAATGCTTGCGAAAAATCGTGTTTTCCGGTATCCTTGTTTTAAGAAATGCGGAATGCGGAGGGAGTCTCTATGAAACACAATACATTTCTCGTCAAGCCGGCGTCCAGCCTGTGCAATCTGCGCTGCCGGTACTGCTTTTACGATGATGTTTCCAACAGCCGGGCGTGCAAGAATATGGGACTGCTTTCACACGAAATGGCAAAAGAACTGATCGAAAAAGCCTTTGCCGCCACAGAAGATGGCGGCAGCATCCATTTTCTGTTTCAGGGCGGCGAACCGACCCTTGCCGGACTTGATTTTTTTCGGTTCTTTCTGGAAACGGAACGCTCCATGCAACGCAAGATCTCCGTGTTCCACAGTATCCAGACCAATGGGATCTGTCTGGACGAAGAATGGGCTTCTTTTTTCAAAACGAACTCTTTTCTCGTGGGAGTCTCTCTGGACGGCACGCGGGAGAACCATGATCTGTACCGGATGGACGCCGCTGGGCAGGGAACATGGGACAAGGTGACGAGCACGATTGCATTGCTGGATGCCTATGGAGTCGAAACGAACCTGCTCTGTGTTGTGACCGGACAGTTGGCAAGAAAGCCGCAGCGAGCCTTCAAGAGCCTCTGCGAGTTGGGACGCCACGATCTGCAGTTCATTCCCTGCCTTGACCCGCTTGACACGATTGGCGGGCAGGCATATTCTCTGACGCCGGAACATTATGGTCGTTTTCTGTGCGGCGTCTTTGATGCCTGGTACGATCAGCTGCAACGGGGCAATTATGTCAGCGTCCGCAATTTTGAAGACTACCTGCGTATCCTGCTGGGAATGCCGCCTACATCCTGCGCTTCCTCAGGCTCCTGTGGACATTATCTCACCGTGGAAGGCGATGGAAGCCTTTATCCCTGTGACTTTTATGTTCTGGATGAGTGGAAGCTGGGAGATCTGAGCCACTGTACCGTCGAAGATGCACTGGACTCGCCCGTAAGCCGGATGTTTCTGGAACAGGGGCGAAAACGCCCGGCGGAATGTGCAGCCTGTGCGTATCAGCCGCTCTGCCGGGGCGGATGCAAACGCGACTGGGATGCCGCTGGAAGTAACCGCTTTTGCACGGCATATAAGCAGTTCTTCTCCTATGCGCTTCCTCGCCTGCAGACTGCTGCACGCTTTCTGGCACAACAAAACCGATAAAGAGATTCTCCCGGAGAGCAGGACTGCCTCCGGGAGAACTTTTATTTTGCCTTTGTGATCTTCCGGATGGAATGACCATCGTAGAGAATGGGCTTCATGACATAGGTGTAGTTCCGGTCGTCGCATTCGCCGGTGGAGATCATCTCCATAAGCCGCAGTGCGAGCTGACGCCCCATTTCGAAGCCTTGCTCCACGGAGCAGGTAACATCTTCCTGCCGATAAGTCTCCTCAGAATAATCAAAACAGACCAGCGAGTAATCTTCTGGCACGGTCTTACCCATTTTTTGTAAAGTCTTCATCACCAGCCGATAGATGATATAGTTGCAGCAGACGATAGCGGTGCATTTAGGGATGCTCTTCAGAAATCTTTCGATGGAGCGGACATAGCGTTCGTTATGAGCTTCGTCGGAGATACACCACTTGATGTAATCATCGTTCAGTTCCAAACCGCGACTTCGCATCGCCTCCGCCATGCCCTGAAACTTTTCGACACTTTGATAGTTATCATACACGAATATCCCGGCGATATTGCTGTGACCGGCATCGATCAGACGTCCAATCAACTGATGTGCACATTCAATATCATTGATGGTCACACGGGGACAGCGTAAGTTCCGATAGAAGTTGTTGTAGAATATCACCGGGATCTTGCGCCGATAAAGCTCCTTGTAGCAGTCAAGATTCGGGCTGAGGATGCTCGATTTGACACCATCCACGATGAAACCGTGAAAATTCTGATGTACCACAGTCTCCAGACAGCGGCGCTCGTTGCAGAACTTGTTGTCGGTCAGAAATACATGCAGATCTACCCGTTCCTGCGTCAAGACGCTGCGCACGCCCTCGATCAACCCGGAATTTGCACTGGTGTCCTGACCCTGTAGAATAAGGCCGATCTTGTAAAGAGCACCCTCCGTGTTCAAGTCTCGTGTCATTACTTTTTCCCGGTGAAAATAGGTCCCGCTCCCTTTGATCTTATACACGATCCCTTCGTTCACCAGTCGGTCAATGGCAACTCGTATCGTTTCTCGGCTGACACCCAGCTTCCGGCAGAGAGCATTTTCTGAAGGCAGACGCTGGTTCCCGGAAAATTTGTTTTCGTCAATATAAGCCAGAAGCCAGCGATATACTTGATCGGATTTTTTCTCAACAGCCGAGAGCATGGGCAGGCGCTCCTTTTCAGTCGGTGATGGTGGGGCGGGTACCTTCGGCGTGCTGGATCCAGTTCAGCAAGCGCTCACGAAGCTCCGCCTTGACGTCAGCATATGCAGGGTCTGCGACAACGTTGTTCAGCTGCCACGGGTCCTTCTGCATATCGTAAAGGAAGTCGTCTGCATAAACATCGGATGCCGCGGCCTCGCCGCCGTTGATGCCGGGGGCATAGACCGAATACATGTAATTTTCCGTGCGGATGCAGCGTCCGCAGCGGCTTTCCGAAATCTGTGCGTAGACCTCATTGACTCTATTATGGTTTTTCTTTTCCACAACGTCAAGCAGATTTTCACCGATCATCTTGTCACCGACATCCACGCCTGCCAGAGCCAGCAGAGTTTTCGGGATGCTTTCCGTACTGACCAGGTCGGTGATCTCCTTGCCGCCCGAGAACGGACCGCCGCAGATGACCAGCGGAACGTGCAGGCAGCCGTCGTGGCAGGAGCGCTTGTAATCATCATAGCCATTCAGGTGCGCATCACGGTTGCGGGTCTTGAAATGAGAACCATGATCGGAGGCGTAGAGGATGACCGTATTGTCATATAAGCCTTTTTCCTTCAGCTTCGCCACCAGCCTGCCGAGGTTCTCGTCGAGGCTGGCGCACTGACCCAGATAATCCGGGTATTCTTCCGCTGCATTGCCGCCCAGAGCCTTCAGGTCCTCCGGCAGAACAAAATTTGCAAATCGCTGCCGGGAACCGATGGGACCTTCGTAGTGGTTGTGGTCGTTCTGGTGGTGCGGCTCGATCTGAGATACAGTCATAAAGAAAGGCTTCTCGCCGGTGTACTGGTCGAGGTAGTCCAGTGCAAACTGGTTGATGCAGTCGGCGCGGTAGCCTTTGAAGTCGATACGGTTGTTGTTCTCGTCGAACACATAGCCGTCGTAGCCGTGAGAGGTGAACTCCAGCACGTCCGAAGCGCGCCAGTAGCCGGTGTAGCCGCCACGCAGTTCCAGAGGAATAGCAGTGATCGTGTGGTCGATGGTCGGTTTCTTTTCCAGTTCGCCGTCCGAGGCCAAATGCCATTTGCCGATGTAGGCGGTCTCGTAGCCGGCATCCTTTTCCATGTACTCGCCCAGAGTCTTGACGTTGGAGGGCAGCATCAGATTGTTGCGGAAGCAGCCGGTCTCGGTGGGGTATTTGCCGGTCTGGAACAGGGCACGGCAGGGGCCACACACTGGCTGAGGAGAAAAGGCGTTGTCAAATTTCACGCCTTCTGCTGCCAGTTGGTCCAGATTGGGTGTGATATTCAAAGGTTGACCAAAGCAGCCGCAGGTGTCCCAGCGCTGCTGGTCACTGAAATAGAAAATAATATTATACGCCATGGTTTTACCTCCTTTTACTGTTCCGGCTTGGCAGCTTTTGCTTCCTTCATCTTGCTACGAAGAATGCCGAGAATGACTACTGCGATCAGAGCAATGAAGATCCAGCAGTACACGCTGCTGACGAAAATTCTGGGGCTTCCATCCGAGATGAGCAGAGCGCGGCGGAAGTTGGTTTCCGTCATGTTGCCCAGCACCATGCCCAGCAGCACAGGGACAGCGGGCAGTTCCAGTTTGCGCATGAACCATGCCATTATGCCAAATACCAGTGCCACGCTCAGATCAAAATAGCTGCTGTTTACCGAGTAAGCACCGGCAAAACAGAAGATAACGATGATGGGGGTCAGAATCTGCTGCGGGATAGAAACGACCTTTGCAAACAGGCTGGTCAGGTACTTGCCCTGCAGGAACATAAAGATGTTCACGAGGATGAGACCCAGCATGATAGCATACATGATCGGGCCATCGGTGGTAAAGAGGGAGAGACCGGGGTTCAGGCCGTTGATCATCAGAGCAGACAGCATGATGGCCACGCAGCCGTCACCGGGGATGCCCAGCGTCAGCAGGGGGATCAGGGTCGCACCGCAGACGGCGTTGTTGGCGGATTCGGCAGCCGCCACGCCTTCCACAGAACCATGACCAAATTCTTCTGGGTGCTTAGACAGGTTTTTTGCCGTGTTGTAGGAGAACCACGAAGCCTCCGATGCTCCTGTGCCGGGTACGATGCCAACACAGGAACCGATGATAGAACCAATCAGCACCGGGCGAAGCATCCGCTTATACTCATCTTTTGTGATCTTACCGTTGTCATTGCCGATTTTTCCGGCATGAAGGTTCAGCTCATTTCGCTTCAATTCAGCCTTGCTGATGATCTCCACCAATGCAAACAGACCAATGAGGGTGACAGCAAGGTCAAGACCCAGATACAAACGGGGAATACCGAAGGTAAAACGGTCGTAGCTGGTCATAGGGTCTGCACCAACACAAGAAATGATCAGACCGAGGCAGGCAGCGATGATGCCCTTGACGAGACTTTTGCCCGAAACGCCTGCGATGATGGTCATGCCGAACAGACAGACCATGAAGTATTCGGCTGTACCAAGCTGCGCCGAGATTTTGGCGACCTGGGGTCCGAGAAAGAGCAGCACCAGCGCAGAGAAGATGCCGCCGAAGGTGGAGGCGTAGAGTGCAATTTTAAGTGCTGCTTTCGTGCGGCCCATCTTGGACAGCGGATTACCGTCCAGCATGGTAGCTGCCGCATGGGGTGTGCCAGGCGTGTTGATAAGGATAGCCGACACCGAGCCGCCGTATCCACCCGCACAGTAAATGCCCAACAGGAACATCATGCCAGGAATCGCACGCATGGTATAAGTGACAGGTAGGAACAGGATGATACAGAGGATAACGCTCAGACCCGGGATGGCTGCAAACACGCAGCCGATAAAGACGCCGAGATTGATCCAAATGATGTTTTCCAGGGTGAAGAGCAGCCCGGAGGCCGGGCCGATAAAATCAAACAAACCCATATTCTGCCTCCTCAGAAACTAACATTCAGCACAAAGCGGAACACGACCCAGATCAGCACCGCCATCGAGACGGTGATGGCGTAGTAGAGGGGCTTCTTGCAGCGGAAAAACAGCAGGAATGCCACCGCGCAGAATACAGCGCCCACTACAAACAGGTCGGTGACCTTTGCCAGAAGATATGTGACCACCAAAATGAGGACAATGACCAGCGCCTTGGCTTCTACCAGCAGGTTGAGTGTTTTGGTTTTGACCGGGCGGTGCATCACCATATTGTACGCCTCCCGACCCACCAGAAGGGCGCTCATGACCAGCATGAGCCAGACCAGCATCGTCGGAAAGGCACGACCGTTCACAACGTCCTTTTCGGAGATTTGTACCTGCTGCGGCATGATGAGCAGCAGCACAATGCCGATGACAAGAAACAGGATGCCGCAGACCAGGTCTACGGGGTACTCGATATTCTTCACCTCGAGCTTTGCACCCCATTCATCCAGCTTTGTCTCAGTATGTTCTATCAGATTTTTCACCAGTTTCAACTCCTTTTTGAAGTGTAAAAGCAGGGGGAAAGGGATGACCCCATTCCCCCTGCTTCAGCTTTTTCGCCACGAGATTTTTATCAGCCGGCTACGATGTCCTTATACTGCTCAACGATACTCTTGACGTTCTCAATATGAGCCTTGACGTCATCTTCACTCATCGTGTCAACTTCCAGCAGCATGGTATCGTTTAACCACTTGACCATTTCCTGGTCGGCAAGGATCTTGTCGTACAGCTCCTTCAGTTCTGCGACCTTTGCGGCATCGGTACCCTTGCGCGCCATCACGAAGCAGCGATTGCGGAAGAAAGGATAGCCCTTGGAGCCAACGCCTTCAACACCTGCGAAGGGGCCGTTTTCGATGGCCTTGTCGTCGAATGCGCAGACCACGTCAACGCCGCCCTGCTGATAGGTTTCGAGGATCTGGGACTGGTGAGAAACTGCGAAATTCGTTTCGCCCTTTGCCACAGCCTGTGCGGCCTCGGCTGCAGACTGATACGGAGTCAACTTGAGCTGGTCGCCAGCACCCATTGAACCGAACAGAGCCGCTGCCAGGAAAGCTTCAGAGCCGGTAGCACCGTTGACTGCCACAGACACCGGGTTGCCAGCCTTGACATAGGCTTCCAGGTCGTTCAGATTCTTAAGGTTCAGCGAAGAATCTGCGGACAGAACGAAAACGGAAGAATACAGGTTCTCAACGAACTCGAAATCGTCATAGCTGAACTGCAGCTTGGAGGGATCCAGAGTCTCGGTAATGGCGAACAGACCTTCGCCAGCAAAAACGAGGTCCTTGTCGTTTGCCTTGGTGCTGGCTACCCAGGTGTTGACGGTAGCGGCATCGCCCTTGATGGCCTCTGCCACCAGAGTGATCTTCTTATCCGAGTAATCCGGGGACATGGCTGCGGCCTTCTGACTTACCATTGCTGCGACACCAGACGGTGCCCACGGGCAGGTGACCTTCCAGCTCTCCTGTTTGCTCCCGCAGCCGGTAAGCATCGACAAAGCAAGGACACCGGCGGTGGCCAACGCCGCAATACGTTTCTTCATCATTTTACTCTCCTTTTTTGTTTTGCCTTTTCGTGTGGGGGAGCACTCAATGGTGCTCTTGTTGTCAACAGGATAGCATTTTCGCCCATCGTGAGTCAACAAATTTTCTTATTTCTTGCATAAAGTTGTATGATTTGGCTGCTAAATGGCCATTTCTGTATTCGATATGAGAAAATGTATTGTGCATATTGCTTTGCTGCACAAGTTTCTTTTGTGCAACTTGAAATGCCTGGAAAACGATCCGCTGACGGACGGAAAAGGGAGATGCTAATCAGCTGGTATTGCCTTTTTGGATGGAAAGAGGAGGGAGGACGGGCAGTACAGCATACGCTTTCTGCACTCGCTCCCTTTATTCTTGGACGGATAGAAGTATTGATCTACCGATATATCGAACATTGTCACCATCTGATAAAAGGTGTTGAGGCTGGGGTGCTGGCCATCATTCTCGTTATACATGATGGTGCGCGGAGCCCGGTCAACAATATAGGCCAGTTGCTCCTGCGTCATCCCGCTGGCCTCCCGCGCTCGCTTGATGGCGAGTCCTATATCGTGAAAATCAAATCGTCGTTCATCTCTTTCATCTTCATAATATCACCTAATGTAATTCCACATTTCAGGTAATATTATTTGAACGAGTTTGTATTTCATACTACTGACTAATTATTTTCATGTGAATGAATGTTATTCATTGACATTTCAAAAAAGAGTGCTATACTAATTGGTGGAAAGGAGATCAAACCATGAACACCGTAAAAGAAAACTCGAAAGCTGCATTTAATCAGCAGGCCGCTACTTATGATAAAGATATTAAGGGCCAGCACGCCCGCTCTCTTTATCCCGTCCTGCTGGAAAAGCTGTCTCACATTCCGTTTCAATCTGCCCTCGATTTGGGATGCGGGACTGGTGAAATGCTAAAACTCATTTTGCAGAAAGATCCCCATAAAGAATTATGCGGCATCGATCTATCAGAGGAAATGCTTGCTGTTGCGAAATCGAAACTCCCGGAACAAGTCAAGCTACTGTTGGGGGACAGCGAGGCACTCCCTTTCCCGGACAACGCCTTTGATGTTGTGTACTGCAACGACTCTTTTCATCATTATCCTGCACCGCAAAATGTGTTAAGAGAAGTAAACCGAGTATTGAAGCCGGGCGGCACTTTCCTGATGGGAGATTGCTGGCAACCCTTTGTAGGTCGCGTGATAATGAATTTTTATATGCGTCATAGCAAAGAGGGGGATGTGAAGATTTACTCCGAAGCAGAACTCGTTTCCATGCTTTCAGCATATTTTCATAATGTATCATGGGAGCAGGTTGGTAACACGGCTTGTATTGCTATGTGCGAAAAATGATTGATATTCACTCATTGATTTTTTAGAGCGGGCGTGCTATCATAAATAGAAAGGAGGCTCAGACTATGCGGATTACAAAGGAGCCGGAAGTACGCAAGCAAGAGATTTTAGATACTGCGCTCAAATTATTCGGGGAAAATGGATATGAAAAAACCTCGATTACAGATATAGCCAAAGCAATCGGTGTGGCACAAGGTCTATGCTATCGCTATTTTCCGTCCAAAGAGGCGCTGTTTGACAGCGCGATTGAACAATATGCGGATGTTCTGGTGGAGCAGTTTGTAGGCTCTGAAAAGGACAGTCAGAAAACCTTGCGGCAGATCATTGAAGATATGCCTGCCACTATGGAACAAAAGGACACAAAATACTATTCTGTTTTTCACGGAGCAGAAAATAAGAAATTTCACGATCAGCTTTCTCTCAAAGTATGCGAAAAACTGACTCCGCTTGTAGAAAAACTATTGCTTCGCGCTCGGCAAAAGGGCGAAATCCAGTTTGACGATATTCAGGCCGCTGCGATGTTCTGCGTCTATGGACAACTTGGTATCCTGTTGGCAGATGACCTGACACAAGAAGATAAATCGAAAAGGATTCGTGAATTTCTGATATTTGCACTTCATCTTTGAAACAGTCCCCCGCTTTGGGGCGGGGGATTTTCAAGGGAAAGCAAATGAATAGTTTTCATTCAAAAAGTCGCGGTAAGCGATTTATATTTTGACTTTAATGTGAATGTTGTTCATTCATCTATCGAAGAAAGGGTGTTTATTATGCCAACTAAAATTGACTTTATAGGGGGAAATACAAAGCGTTGCCTTATGGCAATGGCTCTCCCCATGATTGCCGCCATGTTCCTCAATATGATGTATAACCTTGTAGACAGCCTGTGGATCGGAAATTTGCTCGGAGAAACGGCTTATGCCGCCTTGACAAATTCCACTCCTATCATTCTAATCTTAACCTCTGTTGCGATGGGGGCAACTAATGGTGTATCAATTTTGATCTCTCAGGCGATTGGCGCAAAGAACAAGGAAAAAACAGAGAGTTTGATTTCCACATCGTTCTGCGTGGCAGTAGTTTTCTCCCTCCTTGTAACTATTCTGCTTGAGGCTTTTCTTCCGGGAATTTTGAAAGCTCTGAACACCCCGGCTGAAACCTATGATATGGCATACAGCTACTTGGCGATCTATATCCTCGGATATTTGGCGGTCTACCTCTATCTTTATTTCACCGCTGTTTTGAGGAGCTTTGGCAATTCTATGTTTCAAGCCGTAGCCATGCTGGTGTCAACAATTTTGAACGCGATCCTCGATCCTATTTTTATCCACTTCATCGGATTTCACGGTGCGGCGATTGCTACCTTGCTTTCTCAAGTGATCTGTCTGGCGTTCATGTTGATTTATCTGAAAAAGAAGAAATTGTTTGAATTCAAAATCTCTGCGTTTGATAAAAATGATGTATTGACACTCATTCAAAAAGCAATTCCATCGGTTATTCAGCAGAGTATTCCGGCCATCAGCACGACTTTCCTTACTGCACTTGTTAGTACATATAGCGTCACTGCAATAGCGGCTTATGGGGTAACAGGGAAACTGGGAAAACCATCCTGTTTTTATCCGGCGATGGCATTGAACATGGTCTTAACTACCATTATCGGACAATGTGTCGGCGGCGCACGTTATGACCGGGCCAAAGATTATTTGAAGTGTGCATTGGGGTACGGCTGTGGTCTGCTTGTAATTCTTTCTGTTTTGGTGGTCGGGTTTTCAAAGCAGCTTTCCGGCCTATTCGTCAAGAGCGATGCTGTGGCGGCTATTGTCGGAACTTATTTTCTGATTGTCAGTGTCGGGTACATTCTGAATACGGTTACAAACTGCTATCTTGGTGCCCTTAACGGTATGGGAAAACCTTCAAAGAGTATGTTCCTGATGATTTTTTATTACATTGTGGTTCGGATGCCCCTGGCCTACTTACTTTCCTATCTTGGCTTTGGACTAAATGGAATTTGGGTTGCGGTTCTGGTCAGTCATGTGGTGGCCAGTGTTGCCGCTGGCATCTCTGGAACTATTGCTATCAAAAAGCGGACAAGTACAACCTAAGTCCATTTTATTAGGCAAATGCAACTGTCCGGCGGCGGTGGCGGCGGAAATCGCAATAATGGCGGCGGTGGCGGCGGGGGAGACGGCAGCGGCTGCGGCTGCCTCATCGCCATTGCGGTGGTGGTCGTGCTGGTGCTCATTGCCATGGGAAGCTGAGGGCATTTCCACGGCACTAGGCTGCTTGCGTGACCCGGTCACAGAAAATCTAACTAGGAAATGTTATCATATAGTCACGGAAAACACCGACAACATTCCGATGGAGGATTTTAATATGAAAGCAAAGTTTTATATCTGTGAGCACTGTGGCAACCTGGTCACCACCATCCACAACGCAGGGGTCCCGCTGGTCTGCTGCGGCGAAAAGATGAAGGAACTGCTCCCCAACACGGTGGAAGCCAGCGGCGAAAAGCATCTGCCGGTGGCAGAGCTTTCCGGCAGCACCCTCACGGTCACGGTGGGTGCGGTGGAGCATCCCATGGTGGATGTACACCACATCCAGTGGCTCTTTGTGGAGACCGAAAACGGCGGACAGCTCCGATACCTCGCCCCCGGGCAGGCACCCAAGGCGGTGTTTGAGCTGGGCAGCGAAAAGCCGGTGGCGGTCTACGCTTACTGCAACCTGCATGGTCTGTGGATGACGAAGCTGTAAGAAATAAACGGGCTCCTGCCAGTGGTTGAACGCTTGCAGGAGCCTGTTTTTGCGTGCGGAATCTTTTCTGTAGGAAAAAAGTGTGGTATACTGAGGGCGACAACGATGAAGAAGTAAAAACTTCCCGTTTACCACCAAGAACATCCATGAGGAGTGACCGTTATGAAGGAAAACAGAAAACTGTTAAAAGAAGTGCTCAAGGACATCCGGCACGACATGACCGATGAGGAAGTGCTGAATCTGCTGGCAGACAGTAAGATCTCCGTCAGCCCTGAAAGCGAAAAAGAAAAGTATACGCTGGGGCAGCATGCAGCGGATTCCATTGCAAAATTTGCCGGGAGCTGGGCGTTTATCTTTTCCTTTACCGGTGTTCTGATCCTTTGGATGGTGGTCAACACGGTGCTGGCTGCCAAGGCGTTTGACCCGTATCCGTTTATTCTGTTGAATCTGGTATTGTCCTGTGTGGCGGCGATTCAGGCACCGTTGATCATGATGAGCCAGAATCGTCAGGAGGAAAAAGACCGCCGCAGAGCGGAAAATGATTATAAAGTCAACCTGAAGACCGAGATCATGATCGAGGACCTGTACGATAAAGTAAACGCTATTCTTGCCAAGCAGTCCGCACTGGAAAAGCGGCTGCAAAACGATGGCAAAAATCATACAAAGCAGCAGGAAAACAACTGAATCCTAGCTTTTTTGCGCCAAAACGGGACAAGCCGGAAAGCAAACGGTATGCGATTCCATCTCCCGGTGCTGATTTTTGTCGCATTGTGGTAATGGGGGAAAGCCAAATACAAGATATTGTTGCAAGAGTATTATTTTTTCGTGAATATTAGCACTCACATCTTGACATTGCTAATGCGCGGTGCTATAACAGTGGCGTGCTCAGGAGGAAGGGCAAAAGGAGAGCCGCTAGGCTCCCCGGAAAGCCCTTCTGAGTGGACGCTTCAGATTTTTTGCCCCGACCCGAACGCCGGGATTGGAGGAATGATTTATGCTTATGCCGACTGTTTTCCATGAAAACCTGTTCGATGATTTCTTCGATCCGTTCTGGAATGACGCTGCACTGGAACGTATGATGAACCGTGAGGCTCGTGATACCTTTGGTAAGCGCGGTGCAAACATGATGAAGACCGATGTCAAACAGACGGACAACGGCTACGAAGTAGCTGTTGACCTGCCGGGCTGCAAGAAGGAAGACGTTCAGATGGATCTGAACGACGGCTACCTGACCATTCAGGCAGTGCGCAGCCACAGCAATGACGAAAAGGATAAGAAGGGCCGCTATCTGCGGCACGAATCCTTCTCCGGCACCTGCGCACGCAGCTTCTACGTGGGCGATGTGAAGAAGGAAGACATCCACGCAAAGTTCGAGGATGGCGTCCTGCACGTCGAGCTGCCTGCTCCTCAGCAGACGAAGGCTTTGCCTGAGAACCCGAATCTGATTGCAATCGAGTAAAACGCCGGTCGTGTGCGCCAAGGCACAACGCACATAAGATGGCCCCTGAGAGCTGTAACAAGCCCTCCGGGGCCATTTTGTTTTTCGCTATCTTTTCCGCAGGGGAAAAGCGTGGTATACTGAGTTCAAAGTGATAAACCAGGAGGTACACTTATGAAGTGGGGAATTTTAGCGACCGGCACCATTGCCAAAAAGTTTGCGTCTACGGTGGAACAGATGGGCGCAGAGGGGGGAGCAGCTTGTTGCCGTGGGGTCACGGCATCTGGAAAGCGCACAGGCGTTTGCACAGAAGTACGGCATCCCCCGCTGCTATGACTCCTACGAAGCCCTTGCCGCGGGTTTTTTGCGTGCGGAAACCATAGTATACGGAGAGCGACAAATCGAAATTTCGGGAGGTGTTTTTATGCCACAAATGAATAAGGGAGGAAAATTTATTTTCGGGAAATCACTCATTCGGACGGATGGAACATTGCGGATTCCACCGCAGGCAATGGAAGAATATCACATTGCAGATGAAGGAAAAGTATATCTTTTTACCGGAAGTAAGATTACCGGTGGCTTCTGCGTCACCCGGAAAGGCCTTTTGCATCCGTCAAAGCTTGGTCACATTTTGGACGATACTCCACCGTTGCTTGACTACTCAGCAGGTTCTGGCGAATTTATCAAATACAAGGGGCGTTCCTACTGCTGGGTAGAGATTTCACAGGAGGGGCAAATTCTTCTTACGAAGAAAATGATGGATTTTTTGAAGGTGAAACCCGGAATGGAGCTGCTCTCTATCCGCAGTAGCGACATCGCGTTTACGATGGGAGCTAAAGGACCGCTATTGGAAAAAGCAGAAAACTATGATGGTGAAATTCCGCTTTTTTAAGTGTAACAAATTCCAGTTTGCCGGGCAGACAGGCATCTGAAAACCACAAAAAACGAAGGAACAGCCATGGTACTTTATTTTACGGGAACCGGCAACAGCCGGTATCTGGCGCGGCGTATTGCCGAAGGGCTGGAGATGCCGCTTTACGACCTGAACGCCTGCATCAAGGCAGGGGATACTGCCCCGGTGCAGACCGGGCGGGACGTGGTGCTGGTGACGCCTACCTACGCATGGCGCATCCCCCGGGTGGTGTCGGAGTGGCTGGGTAAGACCGAGCTGACCGGGGCAGAGTGCATCTGCTATTGCCCCAAAGAGGCCATCGAGTACGGCGAAAAGAGCAAAGGCAAGCCCCGGTATCACGTTGAAGCACCGGAAAAGAAGCAGCAGGACGTATGAGGGAAAAAGGAAAACCGACGATGGTGAAAAAACAGATGAAGTATTTATACCTGCATGGACTAGGACAAAAACCAGACAGTTGGGACAGAGTAATAAAAGAAACGAAGGTCTCGGACAGCAGCGCCAGCTTGAGTCTGGCAGAGATGCTGGAAGGAAAAGCGGCCACCTATGGGGAGCTGTATACTGCATTCTCAGAAGAGTGCGACAAGGAAAATGACGAAATCGTTTTATGCGGGCTCTCTCTGGGTGCTGTTCTGGCGCTTAATTATGCGATAGACCATCCGAACAAAGTAAAGGCGCTTGTGCTAATTGCGGCACAATACAAAATGCCTGAAAAATTATTGAAATTCCAGAATATGCTGTTCCGCTTTATGCCAAATGCAACGTTCAAGCAATTTGGCTTCAAAAAAGCAGAGGTGATCAGCTTGTGCGGCACGATGGCAGAATTGGATTTCAGGGATTCGTTATGTAAGGTGTCTTGTCCTGTATTGATCGTTTGTGGCGAAAAGGACAACGCAAATAAAAAAGCCTCAAAGGAACTTGCCGGTTATTTGAGTGATTCCCACTTCCATGAACTTCTGAAAGCGGGTCATGAAGCAAACACAGAAGCTCCGGAGGAATTGGCAGCAGTGTTACAGAGATTTTATGATAATGTCGAATAAACTACGATTCATCAAAGAAAGAGGACTGTAAAATGAACATCGAAGAACGGGCGGCACAGGCTGCCGCATGGAAAGCTGCTGGACAGTGCAACTGTGCACAGGCGGTGCTGAAGGCATTTGAGGACAAGCTGCCGGTGGATGCCGACACCCTGATGAAGCTGGGCGCAGGCTATGCCGCCGGCATGGGCTGCATGGAGAGCACCTGCGGCGCACTGATCGGCGCTGTGATGGTGGCGGGCATCGTCACCGACGGCAAGGGCACACCCCGCATTTCCAGGGAGCTGCTGCAAAACTTTCAGGAAAAGTGCGGTGCTACCCTCTGTAAGGACTTGAAAGGCATGGAGACTGGCGCACCGCTGTGCCCGTGCCCGGAGTGCGTCCGCAACGCTGTTCTGGCACTGGGCGAGGTGCTGGGAGAGTAAGCAGAAGTTACGCTCTATTATAATATACGAATTTAGTTTATTTGAATCAAAGCAAAAAGCTCAAAAAGGAGAGATTATTCATGGTTTTATTGGTTGTAGATGCACAGAATGGTATCGTGGATGAACGCTTATATGAGTTCAGAAAGTTTGTTGGTAATATCAAAAAGCTGATTGGAGCAGCTCGAGAACAAGGCATAGAAGTTATTTATGTACAGCATGATGATGGACCTGATACCGGATTCTCTATCGGGGATGATGAGTTTGAGGTTTATTCCGAGTTTCAACCGATGCCTGATGAAAAACGGTTTATCAAGTCCGTATGCAGTGCGTTCAAAAAAGAGAGTGGTCTGCTTGAGTATCTGACTGCAAAGGAAGAAAAAGACGTGATGATTTGTGGCATTATGACTGATTTCTGTATCAATGCCACGGTAGAGGCTGGTTTTGAGCATGGCTTACACATGATTGTTCCTGCCTATGCAAATTCTACGCAGGACAATGAGTACATGACCAGGGAACAGGCTTACCATTACTATAATGAATTTCTCTGGCCTGAACGATATGCAGACTGCGTACCAATGGACAGGGCATTGGAATTACTCAAAAAATGATATAGCGTAAACGGTCTTTGCTGAATACCTTTGTTACCGAAATACATTACATAAACTCCAAGATTATGTTGCAGTAAATTCAATAAAATTGACCTTGACTGGGGAGTTATGGACATATCTTGCAGGCCTGAATGAACAGGCACAGAAACGGTTAGATACCATCATGGAGCAGATGAAAGCTGCCGAGGGTGTGACCGAAGAATTAAAGCGTACCCATCAAATGGAATGGGTGCAGCGTTGCAATAACATTCACAACCGGGCAGAAGAAATTATTTTGCATGAGATGATTTATTCATAACGGTGTGATAGAATGATTATGACAAATCGGAATTGATATGGGAGGATAACAATATGTCAAGATTAGGTATGCTTTATGCACTGAACGAAGAAGATGTAAAAAAACTTCGCTCTGTGCCAGAAGAAGAACGATATGAATATATGTTGGAAGAAATAGAAGAAGCCTTAATCGGAAGTCCGCGCAGTTGTGAATTAGATAAAGCATGGGAGGGTATTCAGTATTGCTTAGGTGGTGGAAAATGGAATGAAGATAATTGCATCCCGACTAATATTGTCTTTGGAGGAGAAGTTTTGGTAGAAAAGGATGATGAAATTATTACATTGAAAAATCATCAAGATGTCAGAGATATTGTTGAATATCTTCATCAGAATAAATTGCAAGAAATAATACAAAAGAACTTTTGGAATATTGATGATGAAAATTTTATGTATAAAAACGATGATGGATTAGAACACACTTTAGGTTGGAGCGAAGAAATTCTTGCTTTTTACGAAAACGCACTGAAAGAAAATTGCCAAGTGATTTTTACTGTTGACTTTTAAGCAAATTTCAGCTTGTCGTTCTGAAAATTTAACTGAATACCCACAGCACAAACCGCTGCTACATGGAAGCCAACAAACCATGCAACAGCGGTTTTTCTTTACCGTTTTTTTTTTAGCTGGTGCAGGATATTAGAACTACGAAAAAGTAAAATGGACATGGCGGCATCCTCCTGTTACCGCCGTACCAGATTTCAATGTATAGAATCATTTTTGTGTCTTAAACGCAATGAAGCGGCGGTCTTGATTTCTCAAAACCGCCGCAGAACATGTGGAATAAGCGCACAAAACCAACCTACCCGGCAACGGTTTTTTCTTTTCCCGTCAGGCGGGCAGGGGTTTTCATAATGTTTTCACTGTTTTTTATCTTTTCTCAATGTTAATAATCCGTTGTGTCCAATCACGGTAAAATGCTTCTTCATGCGATACGAGCAATACAGTACCCGCAAAATCCATAAGAGCTGATTTCAATGCTTCCTTTGCCTGAACATCCAGATGATTTGTGGGTTCGTCCATAATTAGAAAATTGCAGGGAATCAGTGTTAGCAAACACATTTTTACTTTCGCCTGCTCACCTCCACTTAATGTTCCAATCGCTTGCATTGCGTGCTTACTGGAAATTCCACACTGGGCTAAATGTTTGCGAACATCTTTTATGACCATATCAGGATGGACATTGGAAACAATTTGAATTGGGGTCTGTTCAGGTTCGTCCCATATTAAGTCCTGCTCAAAATATCCAAGGGTAACTTGATCGGAAAATTTGAAATGACCTTGCATGGACGGGATTTGTCCAATTAATGTCTTGAGCAAAGTAGATTTCCCAATTCCATTAAAGCCAGTGATAACAACATTTTGCCCGCCTTTTATGCTAAAATCAATATCTGATAGAACTGGATAGTGATAACCAACTGCCAGATGTTTGACCAGCAGATGCTCCGTATTTGTCAGCGGTAAAACAGGAAAATGAAAATGAGGAATAATCTCTTTCTGTTCCAAAGCCTCCATTTTGTCCATTCGATCAAGCTGTTTTTGCCGCCCTCTCGCCATTTTTGCTTTTCGCCCAGCAATATTTTTCCTAATAAACTCCTCTGTTTTTTTGATTTCCTTTTGTTGCGCTGAGTATTGACGAATGTAATCTTCCCGCAACAGTATCTTTTTTCGCAGAAATTCAGAATAAGTGCCATAATACTTTGTTATTGTGTCATTATCTATATCGCAGATACGATTTGCGATTTTATCCAAAAAGTCAAAATCATGGGAAACAACTAAAAAAGCATTTTCCAAAGAGGATAGGTATTCCGCCAGCCATGCAACATGATCTTTATCAAGAAAATTTGTCGGCTCATCTAATAGCAATACATCTGGTTTTTCAAGCAGTAGCTTTGCCAAAATCACTTTTGCTCGCTGGCCGCCACTCATTTCAATGATAGGGCGGTCAAGACCAATCGCAAGCAGCCCCAGCCCATTTGCAACGCGCTCGATCGCAGTATCAATGGAATAGAAGTCATGTGTTTCAAGCTGCTCTTGATAGTAGGCAGCAAGTTCCAGATTTTTCATATCTCCATCGGCGGCCTTTTCATATAGCTGCATAACTTGTGTTTCTATTTCAAACAGCTTTGCAAAGGCTGATTTCAAAAACTCTTTCATGGTAAGCGTATGGTCGATTTCTGCATACTGATCCAAATAGCCAATCGTAATATTTGGCTGCCAGATAACCCGTCCGCTATCAGGTATAATCTGCTCTGTACAAATTTTAATCAGGGTACTTTTGCCGGTTCCGTTTTGTCCCACAATCCCGATGTGTTCCCCTTTATTCAGTGTGAATCCTGCATTTTTGTAAAGCAGGTTTTCACCAAAAGAATGTGTTAATCCTGTAATTTCTAATAAACTCATTTTCAAAAAACCTTTCTTATGTATACAAAAAAGAAAAAGGCAGAAAGCAAAGATACACAACGGTATCTGCCTTCTGCCTTTGACATAGTAACGCAAAAACAAAAGGCTATGGACAAAACATTGCCCATAGCCTCGTACACATTATAACTGCATGGAAAGCCATTTTCTCAAAATGGGTATAAAACCCCCTTTATGGCTTCCCGATGAAATCGAAATGCGTCATTTATACGCTATACTCTGCACAATGTTTCATCGGTTTGGATTGTACAGAGTTGATTCTCTTTTTACGCTGATCGGTTAAATGAAAGTTCATATCTTGCTCCCCTTTGGAGATATATTTTTATATAGAATAGCACAAACATTCTTCTTTGTCAATCTTATGAAATGATATATCATGTAATATCAAATCATATTACATTCTCATAATCTAACCCGAAATGTACAATGATATAGGCTGATATGAGAATGAACCAAGATGAAAGAAGGTTTGACTTTCATGGGCTCGAGCTCGCTTTGAAACAGGCCAGAGAGGAAAAGGGCTGGATGCAAGCATAAGGGCTCATTGCTGATGGAGCACACCAGTCGCCCCGGCGATGTGGCAGACCCGTGGTACACCGGGGAGTTTGAAGCCACATGGCAGGATGTGCCGGAGGGCTGCACCGCCCTGCCGGAAGAGCTGCGATAAAAGGGAAAGGGGATGACGAAACGTTATTGCAAGGCGAACGGTTTGCTGACCGTCGTTTGCCGGGGAAGTCTTTAAAAGAATAAACCTATTGACATGGTGCGAAAATGGGTTTATACTATCCCCAACACAAGGAAGGGAGCACAGGCAGATGAAATATACAACAGATGCCCGGCACAGGCTGCCCGGGCGAATGCGCTGCTCCCAGACAAATTCCCGGCAGACAGACTGAAAAAACAGGAAGATGCCGTTGTCTGGGAGAAGTGCCCGAACATACATCGTTACAACAAAAGGAGAATCGACAATGGCTGATTATAAACTGTGGAACGCACTGAAGGATGCTAAAAAATATCGCTGGGTGGAACTTTCTCACTCGCTGAACAACGAAAGCCCCTACTGGTCCGGCATCCCGGAAGGCTCCGTGGAGTTGGCAAAGACCGTGTGGGACTGGGGCAAGCCGGAACTGGAATGCCTGATCCAGACCTTCAAATTCCCCGGACAGTTCGGTACCCATATCGACTTCCCGGGCCACTTCATCAAGGGCAAAGCACTGTCCGAAAAGTATGATGTGAACGACCTGATCTTCCCGCTGGTGGTCATCGATATTTCCCAGCAGGCCAAGAAAGACCCCCGCTACGCTGTGACAGTGGAGGACATCAAGGCCTACGAGGCAAAGTACGGTCCTATCCCGGATGGCGCGCTGGTGGCTCTGCGAAGCGACTGGTATAAGAAGTGGCCGGATATGGATGCGCTGTCCGGCATCGACGCAGAGGGCAAAGAAAATGCCCCCGGCTGGTCGCTGGAAGCATTGGAGTATATCTACAAGGTGCGCAACGCCGCCGCCAACGGCCACGAAACGCTGGATACCGATTCCTCTGCGGTGACGGAGGAAAAGGGCGACCTTGCCTGCGAGCGCTATGTTCTGGACAACGACAAGCTGCAGGTGGAGGTGCTTGCAAATCTGGATAAAGTGCAGCCTGCCGGTGCGGTGGTCGTCGTTTCTTATCCCCGCATTGAAGGTGCAACCGGTCTGCCCGCACGGGTCTGGGCCATTACCGAATAAGAGTTGGGAAGTTGGAAGATGAGGTGGAGGCCTATGTGGGGCATGCCTCTGGCGGCGTTTGCCCCTTTGGGGTGAACGAGGGCGTGGCGGTCTATCCGGACGAGAGCCTGCGCAAGTTTGATACCGTCTGCCCGGCGGCGGGCAACGGCCACACCGCCGTCAAGCTGACCTTGCAGGAGCTGGAAGCAGCCGCCGGAGCCGAGAGCTGGGTGGATGTCTGCAAGGAGCCGGAAGGCGAATAAGGCATTATACAATAAAACCAAAGGGAGTTCTGCCCGGACCTTCGTCCGTGACAGAGCTCCCTTTTTGATTCGCGGAGTATTGTCAAGCAGAAACTGGAAAGTTTGCAGAGGTGAATTTTTCGATGCAGGAAACGATCTGCATCCTCTATACCGCAAAGCCCTTGACCTTTTTGCCGGAGCCATGCTGTATGTTGTGGTGGAGGAACTGATCCCGGAAATGTCGCAGGGGCAGCACTCCAACGTCGGCACGGTGTTTTTTGCGGTGGGCTTCAGCGTGATGATGGTGCTGGACGTGGCACTGGGGTGACGGTTGGAGTCCTCGAAAGTGAAATCTTTTTCGGAATCTCCGAAAATGCCTGAACTTCTTGACAGAGGAGACGGCAGGGCGTATTATTTTGGCAGAAGGACCGCTGAGAAGCGGCTTTTTACAGGGTTGAAGGTCAGCTCTATCTAACTATTCTGCGCCCTTATCCCGGAGGACGTCTGGAAAAGGCAGAGCGTAAGGAGGACGAAACATGGAGCGAAAAGAAGCGGTTCGCCGCGCCTATCGGCTGACAGGCGGCAACAATTTTTATGACGGCATGATCACCTGTTCCACCCCGAGCGGGAAAGCGGTGTGCCGCCTGGTGTGGGATATGAACAAAGTGGAAAGTGATGACTATCTGGAAAAGGCGCTGTCCGGCATCCCGGAGCATTTCTCCGGCAGGCTGCTGGAGGTGCCGGTGGGGACCGGCATACTGACCATGCCGGTTTATAAGACTATGCCGGAGGCGGACATTACCTGCCTTGATTTCTCGGCAGATATGATGGGGCAGGCACAGGAAAAGGCAGACTGCCTGCACCTGAAAAATGTGACCTTCCGGCAGGGGGATGTGGGCGCACTTCCGTATGCGGACGGTGCGTTTGATATTGTGTTGTCGCTGAACGGCTTTCATGCATTCCCGGATAAAGAAGCTGCATACCGGGAGGTTTTCCGGGTCTTGAGACCCGGCGGAACCTTCTGCGGCTGCTTTTATGTGGCGGGCGAGCAGAAGCGGACGGACTGGTTTATCCAGCACGTTTATGAAAAGGCGGGGTTCTTCACGCCGCCCTATGAGACGGCGTTCAGCTTGAAAAACCGGCTGGAGAAAATGTATGCTGCCGTAACACTTGGAACGGTGAAGAGCATAGCGTGGTTTGTCTGCCGGAAAGCAGAATGAGGAGAACAGGGATGTTTTTATGCACTAAGGAAGGCGCTTATGAAATACAAAATCGAGAAAAACACCGTGCAGGAAACGCTGATCCTCCCGCTGTATTCCCGGAAGCTGTGCACAGAGCTGTATCAGAACCTTTACCGGGACGAGACGGCGGTGCATCTGATTGACCAGATCGACTACGACTTTTCGCAGGCAGAGAAAAACTCCCGCAGCCTGATGCAGCGCTTTGGTGCGCTGGAGGTGGCCATGCGGCAGAATGACCTTGCCTTTGAGGTGCGGGCGTACCTGAAAAACCACCCCTGTGCGGCAGTGGTCAATCTGGGCTGTGGGCTGGACAACACCGGCAGAGCCTGCGACAACGGCAGATGCAAGATCTACAATCTGGACTTTCCCGATGTCATCGCCTTGCGGCAGCAGCTGCTACCTGCCGGGAAGCGGGAACGAAACATCCCCTGCGACCTGAAAGACCCCGCATGGTTTGACAAGATCGATGCCTCCGGCGGGGCGGTGTTTTTTGCCTCCGGGGTGTTCTATTACTTCCTGACCCAGCAGGTCAAGGCGCTGGTGCAGGGGATGGCAGATGCTTTTCCCGGCGGGGTGCTGGTGTTCGATGCCGCCAACCGAACGGCGGTGAAGATGATCGCAAAAACATGGCTCAGAACGGCAAAAATCAAGGATGTGGGAGCATATTTCGCAGTTTCGGATGCTTCCAAGGAAATCGGCGAGTGGGACGGCCGTTTGCAAGTATCCAGCAGGGGCTATATGTTAGGTTACAGCGACCTGAAAGACCCTTCTGTCAGCGGCTTTTTCCGGTTTCTTGCAAGGGTCGGGGACAACGGGATGAAAATGCAGATCGTGAAGATCGGATTTGGAGACAGACAATGAAATATGCCGGGATGCCCTTTGGAATGTGGGTGCTGTTTGCTGGTTCCTTTCAAAAGCAGCTGACCGCTGTGCTGGGCTATGATGCAGACGCCGCAAAGCAGATCACCAAAACCGCCAAGCCGAAATACAAAGAGATCATCGCAAAATTGCCGAAGTTTGAAAAGGGTGATCGCTTCCAATTAAACATCATTGGCTGCGCCATGCTGGGGGCGTTCGTCCTCTGTATGCCGAAGCGGCCGGATGCAGAGGCGCTGACAGTATACTATGAGAATGCCCAGATGACGCCGCTGATGAAGTGGTTCTGCCGCAAGAGCGGAAAAAGCAAGTTTACCCCAAAGGATATTGCCGCTATGAAAGCCACTGCCGCCCTGAAAGCCGCCGACCGCAACCCCTACTCGTGGAACATGGAGTTTTACGAATACCCTGACGGCAGCGGCTACGAGGGACGATTCACCAAATGCGGCATCTGCGTGCTGATGAAGGAGCTGGGGCTGTATGACCTAGCCCCCGCCCTGTGCCGTCTGGACTACACCATGAGCGAAGCGGGCGGCGTGACGAATTTTGTGCGGCAGTACACCCTTGCCTCCGGCGGACCCTACTGCGACTGCGGGTACAAAAAGAAAGGGTAGAGAAAAACCATAAGTCATCTGCCACGCTCAGCGGAGCAAAAACCACACGCCCAGCAGGAGCGCAAGGAAGATCAGGTTGGACAGGGTGAACAGCCCAAAATACTGCTTCTTCCCCTGTGGCAGCTCCCGTGCGATCTGCCGGTAGGAAATAAGACTGGCCATGGATGCGATCAAAGTGCCAAGACCTCCCAGATTGGTGCCGATGATGAGGGCTTGTGTCTCTGCCGTAAACCCGGACAGCAGCAGGGCGGCGGGAACATTACTGGTGACCTGCGAAGCAAGAACCGCCACCAGAACTTCCCGGCCGGTCAGAAACTCCTGCAGCCAGCCGGAAAAAGCCGGAATGCGCCCCAGATTGCCAATGAAGATGAAAAAAGCCACAAAGGTCAAAAGCAGGGAATAGTCCACTGCCCGTAAGGTGTGCGGGTCTGCAAAAAGGGCGCAGACGAGTACAGCGGCAAAGGCAATGCCATAGGGCAGCACCCGGATCACGGACAGCAGACAGACGGCAAACAGAACCAGATACAGCAGGATGATTTTCTGATTTCCCTGAGACGCAGAGGAAGAAACAAGCTCGTCCACGGAGAGGGCGGCAGAGGCTTTCCGGCAGACCATTGCTGCCCAAGCCAGCAGCAGGAGCAGAGAGACCAGGGTGTAGGGCAGCATAAGAAGAACGAAGCCCCCGATGCTCATGCCGCTTTTTCCGTAAAAATAGAGGTTCTGCGGGTTGCCGATGGGGGTCAGCATGCTGCCAAGGTTTGCCGCAATGGTCTGCATACAGACCACCGGAATCAGAAGGGAGCAGCGGACATCCGTTCCCAGACGGCTCAGGACCACGAACGTAAAGGGAACGAAGGTCAGCAGGGAAACATCGTTGGTGATGAACATACTTCCGAAAAAGCACAGCCCGACCAGTACCAGCGTCAGCTGAAAGGTGCTGTGAGTGCGGGACAGCAATGCTCGGCCCAGTCCATCAAAAAAGCCCTGCCGCCGCAGCCCGGCCATGACCGTCATCAGGGAAAACAAAATCGCCAGCGTGCGCAGGTCGATGTAGCCGAGATACTGCGCATCCGGCGGAACAAAGAAGGCGGAAACGACGGCCAGCACAGCGGCTGCGGTGAGGACCGTTTCCTGCTGAATGAATTGTTTGAGTTTCATAGAAACACATCCTTGTAGTTGTAAAGGCTGCCCTGCTGCGATGCCGGGCGGCCTTTTTCCGTATTTCAGAGCAACAGCTCGAACGACCCGATCATCAGCGGCATGGTCAGGATGGAAAGCAGCGTGCTCAGGACATAGATCGCGCTGGAATGAGAAGCATCCCGGTCATAGAGCTGTGCCATGGAGGTGACTGTTGCACAGGCGGGGGTAATGGCAGAAAGGTAGACCGTCATCAGGATGGGCTTGCCGTCCGGGATCCAAAGGGATGCGTGAACTGCCCAAAGCAGCAGAACGATGACCAGCGGAACACCCAGCAAACGCAAAAATACCGGCAGATAGTTGCGCGGGGTGCAGAAAACCTTTTTGAGGGGGACTTCCGCAATGGCCATGCCTGCCAGCAGCATTCCCATGGGGCCGATCATATTGCCGACACTGCTCAGTGTGCTGGTGATCGGGGCAGGCAGCGAGACGTGCAGCAGGTACAGCAGAGCACCGGCTGCAATAGCGATCAGGTTGACATTGGTAAGGAGCTTGCGCCATTCCAGCCGGGCAGACCCCTGCAGGCAGGCGCTGGCATGGGTCCAGAGCAGCACCAGCTGTACAATGACAAAGGCGCAGGAGTAGACAACATATTCCTCCCCCAGCAGGGCCTGCACGATGGGGATGACCAGCGCGGCGGCATTGCTGTAAATGATATTGACCTGCTCCACGGCGTCCAGCTTGAGAGGCCTGCGGAACAGCGCATTCAGAAGCAGAAATACAACGTGCATTCCAACGGCGATGCCCATGGAATAAAGCAGCCCGGTGCGGATCTCCGGCGTATCCTTGATCTGAAAGGCGTTCAGAACGACACAGGGCATGACCAGATAGACAAAGACCACAGACAGCACCTTGCTGTCCGATGCCTTCAACAGGCCGGTTTTCACAACGGCATATCCCATCAGCAGGATCAGAAATAGCTGCGCGATCTGCTGCATCAATAAAAGGCTGATTTGCATTTGGATCTCCTCTTTTGCAATTCGTTTTTGCAGCACCAATCCTACTCCATTGGCGGGGCATCGTCAAGAGAAAACAGAGAAAAAACATGTTTCAGAAGGATGGCATAGAGCAATTTTATGCTCAAAGAAAAACCTATTTGCATAATATGTAAGTAGGTATAATATATGGACAAACCATTCACCAACGGGAGAGGAAGGGGCTACAATGCCCAGAATCAGCGAGATCGACCCGGCGCATGCGCCGGAAGCTATCCAGAAAATCATTGCGGACCATGTGGCGGACGGTCATGCCCTGACCGCAGAAAAGCGCACGCTGCTTCACAATGCGGCGGCATTCAATGCCGAGCATCCAAATCAGAAATGGGTTACCGATATTTCTTACATTCAAACTCAGGAAGGGGTTCTTTACCTATCCATGATTCGTGATTTATATGATAGAAGCATTGTTGCTTACAGGACTGGAACCAGTCAGACAATCAATCTTGTATTGGACACCATTCATCTTGCAATGAAGTCTGTGAAAACAGAAAGTCGCCGGGAGTTGCACCTCCACAGCGACCAAGGGTTCCAATACACCTCACAAGCATATTTCGACCTGACTAAAGAATACGGCATTTTGCCGTCTATGTCAAGGCGTGGAAACTGCTATGACAATGCGTTGGCTGAAAACTTTTTCGGAATCCTCAAAACCGAGTGCATCTACCGACACAAGCCGGAAACTTTTGAGGAAGCCAACAAAATGATTGATGATTACATTTACTTCTACAACCACGAACGCATTCAACTAAAAACCGGACTGTCTCCGCTTTCGCTTCGTCAGTCCGGTTAAGGCACACCCTACACAGGGCGCTTTTTATTCATGTCTACTAATCTTGGGGCGGTTCATTGCGGAGGGGGCTGCACATTAAAGAACCTTGGCACCATTGGCCGTCAGCTTGAAGGTTGCTCCCAGCATATCGGCAGCCCCGCGGCACATCAGCATCCGCTGCAGGAAAATCTCAAAATATTCGTACATGCTGCAAATGTCGGTGTCGATCTGCAGATTCAGCGAGATGACCTTTTTCTCGGTGTTGATTTTCAGAGTCTGGTCTGTCACCGCGTAATTGACCCGGTCATGGATATCAAAGGTCGCCTTTGGCTTTTCCCGCACGCGGCTGCGGCGCACATCGGTCTTGTCACCGATGATGAGGGCTGCCGAGATGGGGTCCACAGCTCCGCCGGTAGATTCATCGTGGTTGGAAATGGCAGACACAATGGTGATGCGGTCCGGAATGATCAGGTCATACTGTTTGAGAATCTCGTTGGCCAGCAGCCCACCGTATTCGGCGTGGCGGTTCCGATTGATGGCATTTCCGATATCGTGCATATAGCCTGCGATCCGGGCAAGCTCGATGTCATGTTCCGAATAATCGAATTTTTTCAGGATATGCGCAGCGGTTTCTGCTACCCGGACACAATGATCCTGCGAGTGGTCGGTGTAGCCCAGTAAGCCCAAATTCTGATTGCCCTTTTTTAGCAGTTCGTTGACTTCTTTGTTGTGTCTGATGTCCTTATACGTCATGGTATTGCCCTCGATTCACTTGTTGAAGGAAAGTATCTATTATTATAAGATGAGCCCAGAGAAGTTACAATCAAATTGCGGTAAAATCCATGCGATTTTTCCGGTGATGCAGCGCTCGCCTTCGCCAGAGTTTTTCTTTTTGTTCAAACGCACGCTCCTTTGATCGTCCCACCGTGGCAAAGTCGGGCGAGAAAATCAAAGCTCCGATTTTTATCAGGCGTAAGGGCGCGGATGAGCTTTTCAGAACGGGCAACGTAGGATTCGCTGACGTTGTTCTGCTCTGCAATCTGCTTACGAACGCCTGCTTCTGCGGCAGCGGGAGGAATTGTGTCAATTTGACACGATCTGCGCCTGTTCTTCCTCCCGGAAATAGGACGCAACATTCTGCTTTGCGGTTTTCAGCTTGAGCAGTTCGTCCTTGGCTTCCTTGTACTGTTCATAGAACTTTGCCTTTTCGGATGCCAGCTGCGCATACTCGGCTTCCAGCTTTTTCGGGCTGGGCGGCTTGGTGAGGTTGTTTGCCTTGAAATAGGCTGCTGCCACCCGGTACGCTATCAAGTTTATATGAAATCTTCTGTAAAATGCGAAATGCGCCTGCCTGCAAAATGCAGACAGACGCATAGGAAATAACAGCAGTATTTAATTGATTTAACAGTTCATCTACATAGGCGGAATAACCCGTCGGTGGATAATGGCTTTTTTGATAGTAACCCATTAGACAGGCATAAGAAAAAGGACATGGCGATACCTCCTTGATACCGCCATATCCTCGTAAAAGAGCGACTTTAACACACCCTCCGTAATCTCATTTTGAAAAAGGAAAACGGCGGCTTTGATTTATAAATTTCAAAGCCGCCGTAAGGTAAACCAGTAGCGGCTTTCCCTTAAATGAAATGCCTATTTTTTCAGTTGGTAGAAATCATAAAATGCAGCGTGTTTTGCAATGAGAGTTTCAAATGTGCCATGCTCAATGATTTTTCCGTCTGCCATAAAAATAATCTCGTCATAGAGTTCAAGAATGTCTTTACTCATATTGTGCGTAATAGTAAGTAAGGTTAAATCGGATATTTCCAACAACCTACTTTCAATGTCATACGCAGTCTGCATATCAATAGCAGATGTACCCTCGTCTAAAATTAACAGCGGCTTTTTACGAATTAAAGCTCTTGCTACCGCAATTCGTTGTTTTTGCCCGCCGGAAAGGTTATTACCGTTTTCCCTAACATGATATTCAAGTCCGTTTGGTACTTGCTCAATGAAATGCAATAAGCCACTATCAGACAGTGCAGATTGTAGTTCTTCTTTGCTGTAATCTTCGTGTAAACAAATATTGTCTAAAATGCTTTCGTCAAACATATAGACGTTCTGATGAATGACCGACGACAAGGCGGTTATTTTATCAATATCTACACTGAAAAGATTATCTTCATCATATAGGACATTGCCTTTGTAATCAGAATAATATCCGGCTATCAATTTGATAAGCGTAGATTTTCCGCAGCCACTTTTACCGACAAAGGCATATTTTTTCCTTTTTAATGGATAATGAAATACCGTTTATGACTTCATTTTCTTTATCATAGGAAAAATGCAAATCCTCCACACAAATCATTTCATTGAAAGTAGGGCATTTTTTTGTACCTGTGTCTTGCTTCCTGTAATCTGAAAATTCATTTAGCTTCTGTGCAATCGGCTTTATACTCTTGATTTTAGGAATATTACTAAAAATGATTAAAAGCGGATTTGCAAGATTACTGCTAACCTGCACCATGCCCAATAAGGCTCCTGCACTGATACGTCCGATAATAATGAAATATGCCGAAAGAAAAACAACAACAACTTGAACAAGAAGCGCAAGAACCATAGAAACCGCTTCATTTGCAGCAATCGCTTTGTCAACTGAATATTTTGCTTTTATCGTGTCCTCATTGCTTGTTTCAAATCGTGAAAGGACATATTTTTTCATTCGGTACGACTTGATAATTTCAAAGCCGGATAACAGGTCTTTTACATGATTTGTAAAAGAGGATAGCATATCAGAATATTTGTCCTGCCGTTTAGAGAGCAGTCCTCCGAACAGACTGGGTACGATAAGCATAATGGCGATTGCAATAATTACGCATACCGTAACGATAATGTCAAAGTAAATCATTACAGCAAGGGACGCTATGAAAATAATCGTGTATTGAATGACTTGCAGGAGAGGAAGTAAAAAATTGTCCTCAATCATTTTTACATCATTCGTAATTGCAGATAAGTAATCTGCGGTATGGTTTTTTGAGTAATCCTCAATCGTGTGTTTCGCAATTCCCATAAAGGTTTTGGAACGGACAGCTTTCATAATCTTGCAGACAAATTTTTTGCTGAACAAAGATTGTAGGTACATAAATACTCCCATAAGCGCAAAGTAGGCTAAAGAAAAGAGTAGTATTCTGATGAAGCTGTCCATATCGCCCATATCTACAATGTCCATAACCTGTTGCAACAAGATAGCGATAAACACATAGGATAGAGAACTGATAGCAGTAAATAATACGGTAAGGAAAAGCAAAAATTTGTATTGTTTTAAGTATCGTATCATATAATGGTGTCCTCCTATTTTCTGTTGAATATCAAATCACAAATAAGCCCTGTCGCACCCAAAGCAAACAGACAAGTAGCTGTTGATTTATAGCCTTTTTCAGACAAGTGTGCAGCTCCTATCATCAGTCCGATTTCTGCCGCAGCAGATATAGACTTAGATACAATGCGGAATGACCGCTTTTCCCATGCTTCATTTGCGGCAGCTTCAATTTTGTTTGCAGCATTTTCGATTTTTTGGTCTAAGTTTGACATAGTATTCTCCTTTCATACATTAAGACGGTATGTATCTGCCGAAAAAAATATATACCTTACGAATGAATGTAATGTTTGAAAATAAAACTGCCTTTTTCAAGGCAATTTTATTTACTCGCCTACATTTAAGTGTTCAAAGTAATTTTGTGCCATACCGAAAATTTCATCATCAATAATCGGTAAGTTCATACTATCCAACAGGTACTTAATGAAAGCAAACTTTGAAAGTAATTCTTTCGGAGTTGTGGGATAGACCGACGGAATTAACCAAAAATTTGTAAGCAATGGCAAAAGTTCTGAAAGTTCTTTTGCATAGTCGGTTTTGATAGAGCCGTCTGCTATTCCCTCTTGAATAAGTTGCAGCCAAAGCGGTGCAATCAATTTTCTGTTTGTGTCAGCCAGTTCTGCTAACAAACGGGGATTTTTCAAAAGAGGAATACTTTGTTTTCCAAGTTCTGTTCTATCAATATCTATATGGTTTAACTTAATGACCTCACGCATTTTTTGCAGACCGTTTAAGTTCTTTTGCTTTTGTACGGTAACAAACGGGTTATTGTCAAAAAAGAGTTTTTCCCCCAATGCGTCAATAATTTCCTCTTTTGATTTGAAGTGATGATAAATCGCACCTTTAGTCAAGCCTCCAAGCTCATTTACAATGTCTTGAATAGTTGTATTATCGTAGCCCTTTTCTATGAATAGCCGCTGTGATACTTCCAATATCTTTTCAACGGTTACTTCGGGATATTTATTTCTCGCCATTGAGAAACCACCTCCAGCCTTTTTTCATTCGTTTGGTATGTATTTAGTATAATCAAAATGCTCAGTTTTGTCAATATAAAAAACTAAAATGCTGAAATGTGGTTGTTTACGGATGATTAGGATAGAAAATCTTTGCCAAGCAGGTTTATGGACTTGCCCCGACCGAGATCATCTACCGCATTGCAATCCGCTGCATTCTGGGCTTTGCAAAGAATCACGGCATCACCGCCCACCATATCCGTCAGGCCGATACGGCGGAATTTGCCAAGGCGGGCACTATGGAAAGGGAACTGGATAAGATCTTCAGAGACTGACCAATAGAATACAGCATAAAACCAAAGGCGGCTGTCTGCATGGGTGCAGATGGCTGCCCTTGCGCTTTTTACGGAATGGAAGGGAGGAATAAGCAACTATTATCGCAATTTTCATCAACACGGCATATTTGCGATATGCAGTTTGCGGATGTTGCTTGTGCATTAAAAACGCAAACTGCTATAGAAGGACAAGAATCGCAGTGTTAAGATTAGTTGGGGGTGAACGATGCCCATCCGGGCAAGTACCAAGATTTTTTGACAAATTCTGTGCAGCCCGCAGAAATCAATAAGTCCCATTGCAAAATAACGTAAAATGCGTTACAATAAAGTTGAGGTGATAATCATGGAAAAAACGATGACGCTCAATATTCGTGTCAACCCTACCGTCAAGCAGCAGGCCGAAGATGTGCTGAAGCAGCTTGGCATCCCGATGGCGACCGCCATTGATATGTACCTGCGCCAGATCACCCTGACTGGCGGCATTCCCTTCTCGCTATCCCTTCCGAAGGCTCCTGCGGCTCTGAACGCTGACACCATGACCGATGACCAGCTTCATGCAGCCTTGCAGGTGGGCATCAAGGAGATTCAGAACGGTGATACCGTGGATGCTGCAAGCGCATTCGCACAGTTCAGAGAACAGCACAGATGAAGCAGTATGACGTGAAAATTTCTCATGCAGCCCTTAGCGATATGGAGCAGATTTACAGCTACATTGCCGACCGTCTGCTGGAGCCTGACACGGCTATGGGGCAGTATAACCACATTGCAGAAGCCATCCAGTCGCTGAACATCCTGCCGGAACGCTGTGCGCTGGTGGAAAGTGAGCCGGAGCGCACCCAAGGGCTGCGGCAGATACTGGTGGACAACTGCTCGGTGTTCTGCATCGTGGGCGAAAATACCGTGTCGGTGGCTTGTGTGCTGTACAGTGCATCTGACCTTGTGCGCCGCCTGCGGAGAACGAAGTGAAAGGGGTGTTTGCATGACTGCTGTAATCTACGCCCGCTATTCATCGGATAACCAGCGCGAGGAATCCATTGAAGGGAAGATTCGGGAATGCGCGGAAAGGAAAATGCACCGGCGGTACAGGAACCATCGGCTATAAATACAAGGATGGCACCCAAACCGTCCGTTTTGAGGACACGTTGACCGCTGATTGCGGAGGAAAAAATTTGCGTTTGCGAAGCAACGAAAGCCCCAGTGGGGCTTTTGAGCAACAGAACGGTCTTGCGCAAGCAAGATGGAGGGGCCTTGCCCCGACAAGTTCGGATTTGTCCAGATCTGCTGGCTTTTTTGCTGCAACAAAAGGCCGGGGCAGGGGGAGAACCCTCTGTCCCGGCCTTTCTGCGCGATGCGGGGGCCGTCAGCCCTCCATCTTGTGCTCCACGAAGTCGCCCACCATCTTGTCCAGCTGGCTCACGGCGTGCTCGGCACCCTTGGCGATCTTGCGGGCGGTGCGGCGCATCTGGCGCTGGCTCGTGTTGGTGGCCATGACGCCGGCGGCACCCAGTGCGGCACCGGCGGCCATGCCGATCAGGAGCGGGGCGGTGGAGCTTGTGTGTTCGTTTTTCATAGGAGGCACTCCCTTCGAATCAAATTTTTTGGGCTGCGAGGATAGTATTTCCGCCAAAGGATTCACTATACGCTTTTTTTGTGCAGGAAAATGTGGTATACTGTATCATATGCTGATAAACTGGGCTGGTTATGGGCTGGCTTGGTTTATGGGAAAAGGCATATTCTGCGAAGGAGGCTTCTTTTTTGCTGAAGATAACGGAACCGAAAAAAGTTCTCTGCATCCATGACCTTTCCGGTGTGGGGCGCTGCAGTCTGGCGGTCATCCTGCCGGTGCTCAGCGTCATGGGCGTCCAGCCGGTGGCACTGCCCACGGTGGTGCTCTCCACCCACACCGGCGGCTTCGGGACACCGGCCCGTCTGGACGGCTGCGCCTACGGCGAGGCCGCACTGGAACATTACCGGGAGCTGGGGCTGAGCTTCGACTGCATTTACACCGGCTACCTCGGAGGCGAGGAGCAGGCCGCGCTGGCCGAAAAGGCCTTTGACCTCTGGCCCTCGGCCTATAAGGTGGTAGACCCCGTGATGGGCGACAACGGCAAGGCTTACTCTACCGTGACCCCGGCCTTCATCGACCGGATGCGGCAGCTCTGCCGCCGGGCCGACCTCATCCTGCCCAACGCCACCGAGGCCTGCCTGCTGCTGGAAAAAGAGCTGCCCGCCCAGCTGGACGAGGAAAGCGCCCGGGCGCTGGCCGACGAGCTGGCGGCGTCGCTGACCCCCAACGTGGTGGTCACCGGCCTGCAGCTGGACAAGTACATCGCCTGCGCCGGTGCAGGCCGCGACCGCTTCGTGATCAAGAAGCTGCATATTGCCCGCAGCTTTCCCGGCACGGGCGACCTCTACGGTGCGGTGCTCATCGGCTCGCTCATCCAGGGCAACGCCCTGAGCGCGGCGGCAGACAACGCGGCAGAGTTCGTGGCGCTGGCCATCCAGAAAACGCCCTGCGACCAGGACACCCGCTTCGGCGTCTGGTTCGAGCCGCTGCTGCCCCGCCTGTGTCCGATGGGGGAGGAGTAAACAGCGATGAGTCAAAAACCGACCCTGAACATCGTTCTGGTGGAGCCGCGCATCCCTCAGAACACCGGCAACGTGGCCCGCACCTGTGCCTGCACGGCCTGCCGCCTCCATCTGGTGGGGCCGATGGGCTTTGCCATCGACGATAAGAAGCTCAAGCACGCCGGGCTGGATTACTGGCACTATCTGGACATCAGCTATTACGACAGTCTGGATGACTTCTTCTCGAAGAACGACGGGCCCTTCTACTACTTTACGACCAAGGCGCCCCGGCGCTACACCGACGTCGCCTACCCGGACGGGGCTTACCTCGTGTTCGGGCGGGAAGATGCCGGTCTGCCGGAAGCGCTGCTGGCAGCCGATCAGGAGCACTGCATCCGGATGCCCATGCGGGACACCTGCCGCAGCCTGAACCTGTCCAACAGCGTCGCCGTGGGCGTATACGAGGTGCTGCGCCAGTGGGATTTCCCGGAGCTGCTGGACCACGGCCGCCTGCGAGATTACGAATGGAAATGAGGAACACTATGAGCAAAATTGCGATTTTGACCGACTCCTCCTGCGACATCCCGCAGGAGCTGGCCGAGAAATACGGCATCGACATTATGGGCTTCCACATCCTGCTGGACGACGAAGACATCGTGGAGCGTGAAAAGTACACCCCCGAGGAGTTCTACGACAAGATGCGCGCCGCCAGGGGCATCCCCTCCACGGCTGCCATCACCCCCATCCAGTTCTGTGAGAAATACTGCCAGTATGTGGACGAGGGCTATACCGATGTCATCCATGTCCCCATCAACCGCTCCGGCTCTTCCACCTACAACAACGCCGTCATGGCCCAGGGGATGCTGCGGGAGGAGCGCCCGGAACATCACCTGAACATCCATCTGCTGGACCCCCACACCTACTCGATGGTGTTCGGCTGGTATCTGTGCGAGATGGCCCGCAAGCTGCAGAATGGCGCGGAGCTCCGCCACGTCATCAGCGAGTTTGAGACCCAGATGAACAAGATGGAGATCATCCTCGGACCCTACAGCCTCAAGCAGATGAAGAAGAGCGGCCGCATCTCTGCCGCCGCCGCGGTCATGGGCGAGCTGATGGGCATCCGCCCCATCATCACCCTTATCGACGGCAAGACCAGGGTGGAGAGCAAGGTGCGCGGCGACGACAAGGTCATCCCCGCCATGATCGACCTGTGCAAAAAGCGCACCGAGGGCGTGGAGGACTTCGATTATATGATCGGCCACACCTCCATCCCCCAGGCTGCTGAGCTGGAAAAAGCCTGCCGCAAAGCCTTCGGCAAGGCTCCGCTCACTACCTTCAATCTGGGCGGCGTCGTCTCGGCCAACACCGGCCCCGACACCCTTGCGCTGGTCTATGTGGGCAAGGCCCGAGACTGAGCATATCACGGAAAGACTGCTGCTGTGCGGCAGTCTTTTTTCGTATCGCCGTTGCATTCCGGCCCAAACTATGGTATAATTTTTTACGCTGTGCCTGCGGGTACGGCTCCTTAAAGAGCAACTTAGGATTTTAGGCTCCCCGGCGTGTCTCGAACCATGCCGGGCCAAACCCACGGGGGCTGGCGGTCCCCGCGCGGTCAAAATCAAACCGCTGGAGTTATACGATGAAAAATCAGAACCTTTCCGTCCGTAAACTGGCCCGCTGCGGCATGGTCGCAGCCCTTTACGTCGTGCTCTGCATGGCACTGCAGCCGTTCTCTTACGGCGCTGTGCAGGTGCGTGTGGCCGAGGCGCTCTGCCTGCTGCCCGTGTTCGGTGCCGAGTACATTTTCGGCGTGGTGCTGGGCTGCTTCCTGGCAAATCTGCTGGGCTCCACCATCGTGGACGTCATCTTCGGCACTCTGGCCACCCTGCTGGCCTGCCTCGTGACCTACAAGCTGCGGAACATCCGCTTCAAGGGTCTGGCCCTTGCGGCCTCGCTGCCCCCGGTGGTCTTCAATGCTGTCATCATCGGCATCGAGATCGCGGTGATGTTCCCGGACCCCTCTTCCAGCGCACCCCTCTGGCTGGCCTGCGTCACCAACGGCATCTCCGTGGGCATCGGTGAGCTCATCAGCTGCACCGTGCTGGGCGTTCTGCTGGTCCGCATCATCGAGGCAAGCCCGGCGGTCAGGAAGGTCTTCGAGTCCTGAACTTGACTTATTCCGGCGGGCGGGCCTGATCGAGCAGACCCTCTGCCGGGGAATGAAAGGCTATTTTATCGGGTTGCTCGGCCTTTCGGACGATCGATATAGAACGGCGAAGCGCCGCACGGGAAACTGTGCGGCGCTTTTTCATAAAAGAAACGAAGGGGCGATGATTCTACCGCCCGTCGGTTGCGCGGGAGGGTGCGGCCCGGTATAATAAGGCCAGAAAGGGGCGGCAGACGCCCGCAAGGAGGCAGAAGATATGTACGAACTGGATAAGGCTGCATTTGGCCGCTTTCTGGCCCAGCTGCGCAGAGAAAAGGGGATGACCCAGAAGGAGCTTGCCGCGACGCTGTACGTGTCCGACAAGGCCGTCAGCAAGTGGGAACGGGGACTGAGTGTGCCGGACATCTCGCTGTTGGTGCCGCTGGCCGAGCAGCTGAACGTGACGGTGGCCGAGCTTCTGCAGGGACGCCGGGTAGAGGAGGAACAGCGCTTCACCCGCGAGGAGACCGAAGACCTCATCCGCAAGGCGGTGACCTTTTCGGCAGAGCCGCCGGAGCGCCGTCAGGCGCGGACGAAGAAGTATCTGCCGGTGTATGTCATCTGCTGTGTGCTGGGCGTCGCCGGAGCGCTGGCCGTCTGGGCGGCGGGACTGGCCGACATCGAGGGAGTGCTGGCTCTGCTCATCGTCGATGTGGTTTTCGGCGTCGTCTACGGGGCCTATGCCATGTTCTGGATGGCCGAGACCCTGCCCCGCTACTACGACGAGAACCGCATCTGCAACTTTGCACAGGGTGCGTTCCACATCCACATCCCGGGCATCTATTACAACAACCGCAACTGGAAGCATATCGTGCGGGCGTTCCGGGTCTGGTCGATGGCGTCGCTGGTGCTGGTGCCGCCCTGCACGGCGGGGGCCGTCCTGCTTGAACGCGCCACCGGCTGGCAGGTGTGTGGCGCGGTGCTGGTGGTGTATATCGCCTCGCTGTTCGGGGCGATCGTGATACCGGCGAAGAGGTTTGAGTGAGGGAGAGGCTTTCGGGAAGGCTGTCCTCGTACAACCTCTCAGTCTGCTTCGCAGACAGCT
>ENA-OQIF01000027-OQIF01000027.1-human-gut-metagenome-genome-assembly--contig:-NODE-27-length-94380-cov-4.836610_pt1 | contig 94380 bp, 78 predicted proteins | sample MGYA00242574_ERZ504738 | MGnify/ENA primary metagenome ERZ504738 (study PRJEB26092, sample SAMD00036437) | human gut metagenome | host: Homo sapiens | study: EMG produced TPA metagenomics assembly of...
ACGGCTCGCCTCAACGGCTCGCCTCAACGGCTCGCCTCAACGGCTCGCCTCAACGGCTCGCCTCAACGGCTCGCCTCAACGGCTCGCCTCAACGGCTCGCCTCAACGGCTCGCCTCAACGGCTCGCCTCAACGGCTCGCCGTTAAAAACAGGTGCTGCCGCTTTTGATGTAACTCAGGCAGTGGACGCAGTTACCCGTGGCGTCCCGGCCGTTCCCACTAAGCTGTATAATCTGGAGATACTCCAATACGATAGAAACGGGACCTATCAGACTGGTAAAAGTTATGGCACTGTAGAACTCGGCACCCACCTGGATGTGACGCTGAATGTGATGAATGACTGTCAATTGCTGGTGGTGGCACGTGGAAACAAGGATGCGGTAAAAACTTTAGTTGGTAAGAATCTGGAAGATACAGAAAGTACAAAGGGGGTAAAGAGTATGGATATAGATGCTTCGATAATCAATCAGATCGATCCTTCGACAGCAGACGCTATCGACGCCATGCCTTATGTGCTCCATCTGGAACATGTAAACGTGGTGACGGGAACTGACGGTAAGGCTGTCATTCAGAGTCCGGAGGGCAGTTATGATACCCGCCTGTTGCTGAAACGCCTGGCTGCACGACTGACGGTGAACTGGAATTACAACGTGAGCGGTTATGAACTGAAACAAGTCCTGTTGCAGAGCGTCCCGTTGAACTATACACTGGTTCCCACAGCAGACTCGAATGGCACTTATCCCTCTATTCTGGACCAGTTTCATACAGTAGAGATCGATATGAGTAAAGGCAATTCTTATTCTTGCTGGATCCCGGCCAATGTACGCGGCGAATCTCCCGCGGCAAACTCCGATCTGCAGCGCACGAAAGCGAATGCGCCGAAGGGAAGCTCTTTTCTGAACTTTGTAGCCGTGAATACCACGGATCCCAAAAAGAAACTGGATTATCGTGTGTACATCGGCGGGAAAACGTCCTCGGATTTCAGCCTGAACAATAATACGGAGTACAGCTATGCGGTGAGTTTTAGCCATACGGGTATCCCGACGAATGACAAACGTGTGACCTACATCGATCCCGTGCCCGCTTCGGAGAACAATGACAATCCGGTTCCGACGGCCAATTGCTTTATGGTGGCTCCCGGTGGAGGTTTCTGCTTCGACCCGTTGGCTTATCAGAGTGACGGAACAGAGAAAACGAATGAAACCTTGAAGGGCTGGTGCCAAGGGGGAGGCATCGTTAAGGTGAAACTTCTCTGGCAGACGAAAGAGGACGGGGACATCGGCGAGCCGGTGATGGGTATCGTCAACTCTGCTGAGGATCATACGAACATTGTAGACATCAAGCGTACGGACGGAACGGCAGTGGGACAGAATCCCGTTACCGATAAGGGGCAATGCCGCATTTATTGCCGGGTGGCTCCGGGCACGACGGGTGGAAGCGGTGTGATTGCGGCTTATGATAGTAGTGATAACATACTGTGGAGCTGGCATGTGTGGGTGACGGATTATCATCCGGACGCTACGGGTAATGTGGATGTGCAGGAACCGTTGACTAAAAGAAAACTGAAGTTTACGTATGGCAACCATTCGGATCAACGGCCGATGATGGACCGGGATTTGGGGGCGATGGCAGGGTATGCAAAGGCTCCCACTTTGGATGTAGAGAAGTTTAAAGCGCATGGCTTTCAATATCAGTGGGGGAGAAAAGACCCGTATCCGAGCAGTTATTCGAATAAGCCGATTAAAAAGGTGGATTTACCGGAAAAGATAACGGAGCCGATAGTGGGTATCATGAGTTTATATGGGTCGGACGGGGTGAAGTTTTTACCATTCGATCCGGCATTCAGCGGACAAGCTAGTTATCAGACGGCATACCGGAATCCTTTGACTGCCTATAAACCGTCGGGTGAGTATTGGTTCACGGGGGATGTCACCAGCTCGATATCCGGTGCCTGGGCTACCGTTAAGACTGTGCATGATCCGTGTCCGGCCGGATGGCGGGTAGCGAAGGCGGAGGAGTATTACTCTTTGTTCAGTCCTGAGAATTATAGCGGGGAGTTGCCGGATAAGTCGACTAATAATATGAATATGAGTAATTATAATACGCAAGGAGCCGATAAGGGGTTTGTATTGAGATATGATAAGACAGATCAGTCGAAGACTACCTATTTCCGATTGTGTGGATATTATGGTGGCAAAGCGTTTGTCCAGATAGGTTATTTCGATTTTATGTGGTGCTGTAATAGTGTTAAAAATGGTAATACTTATCAGGCGAAGCATTTACAGTTGGTTTCTACGGCATCTGATCAACGGACAGGTATCAATGGAATTAATGATAAAGGGGTTTTGAAAGAGATGCTTCCTTTGCGCTGCATACAGGAAAAGGACTGACAGAGGAATCAATTTCGATCTTTGACATACTGGAATAACGGAAAACAATTGCTATCTTTGTGCATAATAGCGATGATCTAAAAATAAAGTGGATATGAATGTAGATTCTATGATCTCTCGTAAACTTCCGATTGGAATACAAAGTTTTGAGTATCTCCGTAAGGAAGGATATCTCTATGTGGATAAAACAGAATTGGTTTACCGACTCGTGAAACTGGGGAAACCTTACTTTCTGAGCCGTCCCCGGAGGTTTGGGAAGAGTCTGCTGCTCTCTACGCTGGAGGCCTACTTCCTCGGAAAAAAGGAGTTGTTCGAGGGTCTTGCCATCGGAGAATTGGAGCAAGACTGGTTCACCTATCCGGTGCTGCATCTTAGTCTGAATGCGGAGAAATATGACAGTAAAGAGCGTTTGGTGAATTTGTTGGAAAGCCAGCTTCAGTCTTGGGAGAGTACATATGGCGTAACGGAAATCAACCGGAGTTACTCCATCCGTTTCATGACTGTGATCCGTCGTGCTTACGAACAGACGGGGCGACGGGTCGTGGTACTGATTGACGAATACGACAAGCCGATGCTGCGCTCTTTTGACAATCCGGAGTTGCAACACGAGTTTCGTGAAACGCTGATGGCGTTCTATACCGTATTGAAGGATGCGGATGCCTATTTGCAGTTTGTCTTTATCACGGGAGTGACCAAGTTTGCCCAGATGGGCATCTTCAGTAATCTGAACCAGTTGCAGGACATCAGCCTTCATCCGGCTTATACTACCCTGTGCGGCATGACCCGTGCTGAGATAGAAGCCGTCTTCGCTCCTGAACTGCAGTCCCTTGCCTGTGCGAACGGACTGACGTACGAGGAAACGATGGAAAAGCTTACCCGCCGATATGACGGTTATCACTTCAACTATCGCAACTGGGAGGGGATGTTCAATCCTTTCAGTGTGCTGAATACGCTCTCGACGGGTCTTTTTGAGAATGCCTGGTTTGCGAGCGGTACGCCTACTTTCCTGGCCGATATGTTGCGTAAGACTGATTTTGACCTGCGCGACCTGGACGGTATCGAGGTCAGCTCCGCTTCCTTAAGCGATGACCGTGCCGACATACACAACCCCGTTCCCATGATTTACCAAAGCGGTTATCTGACCATCAAGAAGTATGATTCTCAGTTCGGGCTGTATACGCTCGGGTTTCCCAATGAAGAGGTCAAGTATGGTTTCCTCAACTTCGTTGCTCCCTTTTATACCCCCGTTGCCTCTACGGATACCGCTTTTTATATCGGTAAATTTGTCCGTGAGCTGAGGAGTGGTGATGTGGAGTCCTTTTTGGAGCGTCTTCGTTGCTTTTTCGCGGATTTCCCTTACGAGTTGAATGCCAAGACGGAGCGTCATTATCAGGTTGTTTTTTATCTTGTGTTCAAGCTGATGGGGCAGTTTACAGGCGCAGAGGTGCGTACCGCGCGGGGGCGTGCCGATGCTGTGGTGAAAACTCCGGACTATATATATGTTTTTGAGTTTAAACTGGACGGCAGCGCAGAACAGGCTCTACGCCAGATTGACGAGAAGGGCTATCTGCTGCCTTACACCTCGGACGGCAGGCAACCGGTGAAGGTCGGTGTCTCTTTTGATGCTGAACAACGCAACCTAGGGGAATGGCTGATCGTGAAATAGAAAGAGGTGATCGTTAAGTAGAAAAGAGCTGAGGATTACCTTTAGAAGTATTTATTTTTGTGTTTGTTTTCCGTCCCGCTTCGTGTATCAGAAGATGCACGAAGCGGGACGATCTGTTTTCTGTTATTCCGGACTATGAAGAGATGATAGGTTAAAGTGATGATATGAAAAAATATTTGTGATGGCAGAGATATCACATGATGGTATCTTTTGCATAAAGAAGGAAGACAGGTAAAAATAGAACAATTAAATAAGATGTGGTTTTATGAAACAGATTTGGAAGAATAAATGGTTAATGCTCTTGGGAGGAGTGATCTTTCTTGGAGGACTGAGCGGATGTGAAGATCGTCCGGAGAGTGCTGTTCCTTTTCCTGAAGGTGAAGAGGTGACGGTATCGCTGGTCTTCGGCTTTGCCGAAGATTCAAATAATGAAGCGCCTCAACGGCTCGCCTCAACGGCTCGCCTCAACGGCTCGCCTCAACGGCTCGCCGTTAAAAACAGGTGCTGCCGCTTTTGATGTAACTCAGGCAGTGGACGCAGTTACCCGTAGCGTCCCGGCCGTTCCCGATAAGCTGTATAATCTGGAGATACTTCAATACGATAGAAACGGGAATTATAAGGCTGGTAACAGTTATGGCACTGTAAACCTCGGCATCCACCTGGATGTGACGCTGAATGTGATGAATGACTGTCAATTGCTGGTGGTGGCACGTGGAAATGGGGGTGCGGTAGGAAGTTTGGCTAATAAGAATCTGGATGGTACAGAGGGTGTAAAGAGTGTGGAGGTAAGCTCTGAGGTAATCAATAAGATCGATCCTTCGACAGCAAACGCTATCAACGCCATGCCTTATGTGCTCCATCTGGAGCATGTAAACGTGGTGACGGGAACTGACGGTAAGGCTGTCATTCAGAGTCCGGAGGGCAGTTATGATACCCGCCTGTTGCTGAAACGCCTGGCTGCACGACTGACGGTGAACTGGAATTACAACGTGAGCGGTTATGAACTGAAACAAGTCCTGTTGCAGAGCGTCCCGTTGAACTATACACTGGTTCCCACAGCAGACTCGAATGGCACTTATCCCTCTATTCTGGACCAGTTTCATACAGTAGAGATCGATATGAGTAAAGGCAATTCTTATTCTTGCTGGATCCCGGCCAATGTACGCGGCGAATCTCCCGCGGCAAACTCCGATCTGCAGCGCACGAAAGCGAATGCGCCGAAGGGAAGCTCTTTTCTGAACTTTGTAGCCGTGAATACCACGGATCCCAAAAAGAAACTGGATTATCGTGTGTACATCGGCGGGAAAACGTCCTCGGATTTCAGCCTGAACAATAATACGGAGTACAGCTATGCGGTGAGTTTTAGCCATACGGGTATCCCGACGAATGACAAACGTGTGACCTACATCGATCCCGTGCCCGCTTCGGAGAACAATGACAATCCGGTTCCGACGGCCAATTGCTTTATGGTGGCTCCCGGTGGAGGTTTCTGCTTCGACCCGTTGGCTTATCAGAGTGACGGAACAGAGAAAACGAATGAAACCTTGAAGGGCTGGTGCCAAGGGGGAGGCATCGTTAAGGTGAAACTTCTCTGGCAGACGAAAGAGGACGGGGACATCGGCGAGCCGGTGATGGGTATCGTCAACTCTGCTGAGGATCATACGAACATTGTAGACATCAAGCGTACGGACGGAACGGCAGTGGGACAGAATCCCGTTACCGATAAGGGGCAATGCCGCATTTATTGCCGGGTGGCTCCGGGCACGACGGGTGGAAGCGGTGTGATTGCGGCTTGTGATAGTAATGATAGCATACTGTGGAGCTGGCATGTGTGGGTGACGGACTATCATCCGGACGCTACGGGTAATGTGGATGTGCAGGAACCGTTGACTAAAAGAAAACTGAAGTTTACGTATGGCAACCATTCGGATCAACGGCCGATGATGGACCGTAATCTGGGGGCTATGGCAGGATATACAGGAGTTCCTCCTTCGGATGTAGAGAAGTTTAAAACACATGGTTTTCATTATCAGTGGGGGAGAAAAGACCCGTATCCGAGCAGTTATTCGAACAAACCTATAACAGAGGTTACGCTTCCTTCTCCGATAGAGGAACCGATAGTGGGAATTATGAGTTTATATAGGCCGGATGGAGTGAAGTTTTTACCTTTCGATCCGGGAGTAGACGCTACGGCAACTTATCGTACAGCTTATCAGAATCCGTTGAACATATATAAGCAGAAGGATGTGCATAAATGGATAACTGATCGGGACAATGCATATATAAATGCCTGGAACAGTCCCAAAACGGTTCATGATCCGTGTCCTGCAGGATGGCGTGTAGCACAGATAGAAAATTATCTTTCATTGTTTAGTAATGCGGATCAGGCAGTGAAAGGGGAAGGACATGGTGCAAATGTGCAAAATTCAAACACTCTGGGTAAAGATGGAGGAATGGTGCTTGCATATGATAAAATAAACAAAAGACAACATATGTTAGATTCACGGGGTATTACTACTTGAATACTCAATTTTACTACATTGGAACCGCGGCTTTAATCTGGTGCGGAAACAAATTGGCTAATTCTGACAAAGGAGAGAGTGTGAGTTATTTCAGAATAACAAGTACTGCATCAACAAAAGCTGATATTGTTCTGTCCGGTCATGAACGCGAAGCGATTCCTTTGCGTTGCATACAGGAAAAGGACTGACAGAAGAATCAATTCCGATCTTTAACATACTGGAATAACGGAAAACAATTTCGATCTTTGTGCATAATAGCGATGATCTAAAAATAAAGTGGATATGAATGTAGATTCTATGATCTCTCGTAAACTTCCGATTGGAATACAAAATTTTGAGAAACTCCATACAGAGGGTTACTTCAGTAATCTGAACCAGTTGCAGGACATCAGCCTTCATCCGGCTTATACTACCCTGTGCGAACGGACAGACGTACGAGGAAACGATGGAAAAGTTTACCCGCCGATATGACGGTTATCACTTCAACTATCGCAACTGGGAGGGGATGTTCAATCCTTTCAGTGTGCTGAATATGCTCTCGACGGGTCGAAAACGGTACACGATCCTTGTCCGGCAGGCTGGCGTATACCCGCAGAAGCAGATCTAAAGGTGCTGGCTGGTTATAATAGCAGTATTCCAGCCACTGCGCAGTCAGATGGAGGAATGTTGCTGAAGTATGACGCAACGGAGAACCGCACTTATTTGAGGTTCACCGGATATCCGATAATATAATCGCGGTTGCTGGATAACAGGATTATGATGCGCACACCACTCGTTGTGTACAGGAATAGGAACTGATTACCACACAGTAACACAGAGTCGATCTTGTAGGGTCCACTCCGTGCTACTCTGTGATGAAAGCATTAAAACAAATTGTCTTTTGAGCAAAATTCATCTTCAGTTGTTATTTACAGATATAAGATAATCCATACATAAAATTAATATCATGGAGAAGAATATTTTCAAACTGGACAATGAACAACTGAAGGGAATCGCACACGCATTCCGGGAGAAAGTGGAAGAGGGATTAAATAAGAATAATGCTGAAATACAATGTATTCCTACCTTTATTTTACCTAAGGCGACCGATGTTAAAGGCAAGGCTTTGGTTCTGGACCTGGGAGGTACCAACTATAGAGTGGCAATTGTCGATTTCTCAACCGAAAAGCCAATCATCTATCCCAATAATGGTTGGAAGAAGGATATGTCGATTATGAAGTCACCCGGTTATACCCGTGAAGAGTTGTTCAAAGAGTTGGCCGACCTGATTGTTGAAATAAAGCGGGAAGAGGAAATGCCTATCGGTTATTGTTTTTCTTATCCGACCGAATCGATACCGGGAGGCGATGCAAGATTGCTTCGTTGGACCAAGGGGGTAGACATTCGGGAAATGGTGGGACAGTTTGTTGGGAAACCCTTACTCGACTATCTGAATGAAAAAATAAAATCAGATTTACAGGAGTTAAAGTGCTGAATGACACGATTGCCAGTTTATTTGCCGGGCTTACCGACAAAAGCTATGATGCTTATATTGGCCTGATTGTAGGGACAGGTACAAATATGGCAACTTTTATTCCGTCTGACAAGATAACGAAGTTGGACCCGGAATGTCACGTACAAGGCTTGATTCCGGTCAATCTGGAATCGGGAAACTTTTATCCTCCCTTCCTGACTGCGGTGGACGATACTGTTGACGCAACTTCTGACAGTTTGGGTAAACAGCGTTTTGAGAAAGCGGTATCCGGCATGTATCTGGGAGATATCCTGAAAGCAGCTTTCCCTTTGGAAGAATTTGAAGAGAAATTTGATGCAAGGAAACTGACTGCTATTATGAATTATCCTGATATACACAAAGATATCTATGTTCAGGTAGCCCATTGGATCTATAACAGATCGGCCCAGCTCGTCGCTGCCTCTCTTGCCGGATTAATCGCATTGCTGAAATCGTATAATCGAGATATCCATCGGGTTTGTCTGATTGCCGAGGGCAGTCTTTTCTGGAGTGAAAGTCGGAAAGATAAAAACTATAATATCCTTGTAATGGAGAAATTGCAGGAACTTCTTCGTGAGCTTGAACTGGAAGATGTCGAAGTTCATATTAATAGTATGGATAATGCCAATCTGATAGGAACGGGGATTGCGGCATTATCCTGATTGTAGACAGTTTGTATTTGTCCTGATGAAATATTCATCGGGGCAAATACAAACAGTAAACCTCGCCCGTCGAGGTTAGTCTGACCGAGATGGACTTATTTTGCGTAGAGTGGATGCGCCCGGATCGGGCTTCTACATTGCAAAGAAAAATCGAGATGACGATGTTACCGGCCGGTAAATTAGCGATTATCTAATTTGAGACAGCTTTTTCGGGGCGAGGTGTTTTTTATTTCTGTTTAGAAATGCTCCATTGACCGTTCTTGCAACTGACGCTAATCGTATCGTTTTTCCATTGGTTGTCCGCACGTTCGAGCAGGATACTTCCTTCAGACTCGGGTGTGTAGAGTTCTGCTTGCACAGAGTCGGCAGCAAATACGATGTAAGTGGCGTAAGTAGCGTTGTCTTTTTGGGTTTCGCTGATTTTCAGTCCTGCTTCGAAGGGACGAATACAATCTTTCTTCACTTCACTCCATACGTATCCGGCAGAGCCGACGCAACCGTGTTCGTCTTTATCACTTCCCGGTATAACTGCTTCTTCAGTCTTTGCTTCGCTTGCGGTGTCCTGTCCGGCTTTATTGGATTTGCATGCCGAAAATGCTATTGCCGTGCAAAGCATGGCCGTCCATAAATAAGTTTTCTTCATAATAAAAGTTTTTTCCTTTCTATTAAACTTCATGTTTTGATAATTATATTCTATAAATGCAATAAACCTTGTATTACTGCTTGTATTACATTGCTTTTTTATTGTATTCGGTTTAAATTTTATTGAATGGGAAGGATCATAATAGAAATTGAAAAATAGGGATTGCTAACATTCAGTGGATTAACCTCAAAACAGGGTATGCTCTTGGTTGTTTGTCAGTCTAAGTTAAATCGATCTTTTATGACCGATTTAACTTAGACAGGAACTTACTGTATGATTTTTCCTTCTTCGGTAATCAGAAGGATGGTTAGTTCTCCATTGGGGAGCAGCACATCGCAGTGGCGGTGGCATTGTTCAATCAACAGGGAACAGAAAGCCTGCAGTTCGGTTTCAGGAAGGATGTTCCAAAGTTCACGTGCCAGAATGATATGGTCGATTGCCTCTATGCTGGAGGGGGTACATCCACACCGTCGGGCAATTTCTTTGAGGAACTCCTTGTTCATGGTGACTTTCTTGCTGTGTGTGTCGAGGTGCCCTTCCGCCAGTTTCACAGCTTTACCCATCATCACTCCCAAGGTCAGCCGCGAGATGCCGAGTTCGGCTGCAATTCCGATCGTTTCGCCTATGAAATTGCCATAGTGCACAAAAGCCTGCGGCGGAAGTTCCGGATAGAGATTGCGAATATATTTTTCGCTTTTGGCTCCCGAATTGATGACAATACGGCAAGCACCTGTAGCACGTGCCACTTCCATCTCCTTACGAATGGAACGGACGAAAGCTTCGGAAGAAAAGGGTTTCACAATACCGCTGGTACCGATGATGGAGATTCCGCCTACGACACCCAGCCGGGGGTTGAAAGTACGTGCGGCGACTTCTTCACCTCCGGGAACTGAGATGGTGACATGGATGGGAGCGTTTGGCAGGTATCGATAGTAGTACCGGATGCAATTCCTCAGATTGTCGATAATCATTTGCCTGGGAGTAGCGTTAATGGCCGGACCACCTACTTCGAGCCCGAGTCCCGGCAGGGTAACTGTTCCTACACCCGGGCCACCATGGAAGACGAACTCCCATGTTTCCGGAGTTTGTACAGGTGCGTTATTAGCCTGTTTCGCTTCTGCGAGGTTCAGGGTTAAAGTGGTTACAATCGGCAGCCCACTGGTCACATCGGGGTCATCTCCTCCATCTTTGATGACGGTAGCGCTGACTTCAATTTTCTCGTCGGAGAATGTTCCGGATACGGATTGGCAAGGAATTTCAATCGTTTCGCCACTGGGAAGGACGGTATGGATATTCCGGTTAAAATCCTCGAGTATGGGATTTTTCAGTTTCCGAAAAGCAGCTATGGCAGCGGCTGCGGCACAACTCCCGGTAGTGAGTCCGCTACGCAATGGGAAGTAATCGGGCAGCATTTTCTCAAGGGTACGGCGGAGACTGTTTACTCCGTCTACTGTTATATCGTAATATTCTAATTCGGGATGGAGAAGGATGTAAGGAGTTGCCCCATATTCCAGGATCATGTCTTTCTTTTCGGTGAATCCTCCGGACTTCCCACTCTCTTTCAGGACGACTGCCTGGGGAGACAGTTCTTGCAGGAGTTGGGGCAGATTCTCCGTTTCGGGATGATAGTACACCAGATGATCTTCCGGGAATCCGGCTTGACGGGCTATTTCACGGGAGCTGTCACGGTCGAGAATACGGAAGTAACATTCATACTTCTTCTTGGTCCATAAAGATTTGAATCGGGCGATGGACTGGACACCTGTCAGGAAAAGAAATCTGTGACCCTCTTTTTCTTTCTTCAACTCGCGCAACAGATCCCGATTGTCATATTCAAATTTAAAAGGCAAATCATCAGGGTCGCAGTTGTCTTCGAAAATCGGGTTGAGGTAAGAGCGGTCGTAAATGCGTTCGTATCGAATGCAGGGAATGCCGAGATCATGCGCAACATCGGTTACTGTATCATGCAGCTTTTCGGCAAAGGGGTGGGCGGCATCTATTAAAAGGCGAATGTCGTTTTGGCGACAGAAAGCTTTCAGGGTTCTCCGGGTCATGGCGCCGCTCAGGCGTATGCCATGATGCAGGTAGATATCCTGTTCGTCACCTTTGGTTGAGTAATAATAAGGTTTCCCGGCTTCTTCGATTACATTGACGGCAGCCCGTCCTTCAGTGGTTCCTCCAAATATAAGTATCATGATTATTTACGGAATAAGTGTTTAAATTGGTGAGAATATAGTCGTGACAGTCCTTCCCGATTATCGATGGCATCGCCTACGACAATCATGGTAGTCAGAGTCAGATGGTTTTCGTTTACGATCTTAGCTAAATCCTGTAATTGTCCGCGAAAGATGCGTTCGTCTTTCCAGGTCAGATGATAACAGGCAGCTACAGGTGTAGTGGGCGGATAGTGCTCGAGGAGCTCTCGTTGAACTTGATCGACTACGCCTGCGCTGAGGAAGATGCACATGGTGCTTTGCGAACGTGCCAGCAGGCTGAGTTTCTCTTTCTCGGGCATCGGTGTACGACCTTCACCGCGAGTGAGGATGATGGTCTGTACCCTCTCCGGAATGGTGAATTGGGATTGGAGAGCAGCGGCGGCAGCCTGAAATGAAGAGATCCCCGGAGTGATGTGGTAATGCATACCATATTGGTCGAAGAAATTCATTTGCTCCTGGATGGCACCATAGATACAAGGGTCGCCTGTATGCAGACGGACTACCAACTGTCCACGGTCATAAAACTCTTTCATCAAGGCAAATTGCTCTTCGAGAGTCATGGAAGCCGAACTGCGTATGGTAGCACCGGCTTTGGCACATTCTGTCAGTTCGCGGGGGACGAGACTGCCGGCATAAAGTATCAGGTCGGCTTCTTCGAGAAAGCGACGTCCGCGTACGGAGATCAGCTCCGGATCGCCGGGACCGGCTCCGACAATTTCGATGTGTCCTTGACGTACGGAGGCAGCGTCCATGGCGATGGCTACAGTAAAGTTAGTGCCTTTTTGTTTGGGCAGGAGTAAGGGACCGCCTCCGGAAGAGAGTAGGGCAGAGGCTTCGGATACACTGGGAGTACCCATGTGCTTGTTGACCACTTCACTTGGAGTGGGCACCTCTATTTTGCTGAGTTGACTGGCGGTGTAAAGCCGGGTCTGATAAGCCTCTGCAAGTAGTTTGAGCACCGGTTCGTCTTTTTTTTCTTCAATGGAAGATACGGTACGTATGGCAAGAGGGATCATGTTGGCTTGCACCACAACATCCATCAGATGGGTAATGACAGTATCCACCGGATGGGCATCGCGGGCCAGTCCGATTCCCATATGCAATACCGGTGGGACGTAGTAGAGTGCCGGAGTGTCAGAGGTGTTGTAAATGAATGGAGTGACAAGCAGAAGCAAGTGATATTTCCGGAGATCCATATCCTCAAATTTGTAGAATACATCGACGTGAGGAGGCAAGGTATGTTCCAACTGTGTTGTGCCTTCGTCGCGAATGTCGAGTAATAGAGCTGTTGGTTTGCAATCTACAAAGAGTGTGATCAGATGATTCATATCCGATGATTCGGCCGGGACTGTTTGCCAACCGTATTTTTTGCCAAGAGTATCGAGGGCCCAAAGACCGGTACGGTCACTCCGGGTGGTAATCACAGGTTCGGCTCCCAGAATGCTTGCCACATACCGGGTCAGTCCGTTGGCTCCACCAATATGTCCGGACAGGACAGAGACAGCATAACGTCCTGTGCTGTCTACACAGACAACGGCGGGATCTTTATGCTTGTCTTCAATATGGGGAGCAATGGCACGGATACAAATTCCCATAGCTCCGATGAAGATAATAGCATCGAATTTATGGAATATCTCAGGAACGGCCTCCTGAAGATTGGAAATAGAGTGGCAATCTGTGTCTGTGCCGGTAGAAAAGATCTCTGATTCGGGAAGTTCCTGTTCCAGTGTCTTGGCCAGTGCTATGCCGGCTTCTGATATGACAATAATGGCTGTTTTCATATATTTTTATAGATAAGGAGAGTCCGGAGCTGAAGCCACCAGGATCTCTATTGGATTATATTCATTTATTGCGACTCTTGTTCCGCCGAGAAAACAGAGTCCGGATTCGTTGGCGGCTTCGATGAAATGCGTTTTACTTTCTTCGGATACGGAGTTGAAAACGATGCGTGCTCCGGGAAGAAGCTTATGCCGGACCCGGGATATGATTTCTTTCAGCCGTCCGCCATGTCCGCCGATAAAAACTGCATCGGGACAGGGATAAATGGCGGTATCTGTTTCAAGAAAGTCACCGATGACGGTGGTAATGCCCGGAGTACCGAAACGCCGGCTGTTGATTTCCATCAGTCGCTTGCCTTCGGGGCGGATCTCAAAAGATGTGACATGCAGATGGGGAAATTGTAATCGGGCTTCGATAGAGACGGAGCCGGTGCAGAAGCCGATATCCCAGAAAGAAGTCCGTCGGTTTAGTTCCAAGGCACTCAAGGTGAGCAGGCGGATAGGGGCTTTGGTGATCATCCGGGCACGTCCGTCAAGCAGTTCGAATGCTTCGTCGGGGATGCCGAAGAAACGAGGGGAGAGTATTCCTCCGTTTACAGATTGCAGTCCGTCACCTGTAGTTAAAATCAGGCAATTGGGATATTCAAATGTTTCTGCGGCTGCCTCTTCAAGCGTCATCCGGCGAATCAGTTCTTTTGTCGGATGTCCCAGATGTTCACCTATGTACATGGTATAATCGTTGTAACCATAGTCCAGCATCCGGCTTGCAATGGTAGCAGGCGTATGTTCGCGATCGGTGAGGATTCCCATCTTGGGAGTACGTTCTATCAATGCACGATCAAATCCATGCCATGGACGTCCGGTAAGGGAGATGGTGCGCATATCATCGTAGGGCATCACTAATCGGTGTGCCAGCGTTTGCAAAGAGTTAAAAGAGGGATAGAGCCGAATCTCCGCATCGGGCAGACGTCGGCGGATCGTGTTGGCAAAGCCGAAAAAGATAGGGTCACCCGAAGCAAAGACAATGATATGGGGATGTCCTGCATAACGGGCGAATACCTGGTCGAGAGGAACGGTGATGTCGATCCACTTTGCTCCGGCAGGGAGCAGTGGGGCAACAATGTCGTGATGGCGCGCTCCTCCTGAAAAGACACATCCTTGGTCTATCAATGCCTTGACGGAAGGTGAGAGGTAAGGCGAAGGACTGTCGTCGAGACCTATAACGGTGAAAAGGTTATGGGGTGTACCCTCTTCCGCTCTCTTCCCGACAGGGAGAGAAGAAAGAGTAGGTCGGGTTGTTTCTGAGGTCTTCATTCTTTTTATATAATGAACGATTCTAATAAATAAAACGTTTGTATACCGGTCGTCTGCTATACGTCTCTTCCGGGTCTGAGTTGTTCCGCATCGGGATAGCAAAGAATGGCATTTACCAGGGTGGCAGCCAGATTACTTCCGCCCTTGCGTCCTTCCACAATCAGTTTGGGGATGCGGGTGAAGGGCTTTGTCATGTGTTTTGACTCTTCTACATGGACAAACCCTACGGGAGCGGCTACGATACCTGCCGGTTGCGCTTTCTCTTTCCGGATCAGATCACAAAGTTCCATCAGTGCTGTGGGGGCATTACCAAAGACAAAGAGTGCATCGGGATGTTCTTCCACAGCCAGGCGGATGCCCGCTTGTGTACGGGTGATCCCCTTTGAAGTTGCCATTTCGGCTACTCTTTCATCGTTCAAGTAACATTTCACTTCTACACCCAGACGCTGCAATGCACCTTTACGGATGCCGGAAGCTGCCATCGTTACATCTGTTACAATAGTCCGCAGATATCCTGTGCGGATGGCGTCATAGAGAGAGGCCACAGCATTGGGATCAGTGTAAAGCAAACGTTCCATCTCGAAGTCGGCTGTCGTATGGATAGCATGCAATAAGGCCCATTTCCGGTCGAGTGGAATATCACGGTTCTTCAATTCCGTCTCGATGGTGCGGAAACTGCGTATCATGATGTCTTGTCCGATACCGGTTGCTTCACTGCGTGTTTCGCGATAGTATCCCCGTGGAGTAATTATGTTTTGGTTAAATGTATATGTTTGTGAGTTACCAATCAGAACGACCGTAAACATATCCACAGTTTCCGGATCGAATGCGGCGAGAGTGGTGATGTGTATTTCCTGTTCTTCACGACCAGCCTGCCGAACATAGCCTACAGGGGTTTCCGGTGAGCGTCCTTCGCGCAGAAAGATTTCGCGCAGACGATAAATTTGCCAATAGCGCCCATCACTCTTGGGATTGTATACAGCCGTCACAAAGTCGGCCTGGGCTGCAGCGAGGATACGCCGCTCGATACGTTCCCATGGTGTCATCAGGTCTGATAGAGAGATGACACAGAAGTCATGCCCGATCGGTGCACCAAGTAGTGAGGCCGCTTTCTGGAAAGCGCTGATTCCCGGTAAGGCAATGATTTCTACGTTACTCTGACGTTCGCGTTTCATTTCGTAAATCAAGGATGTCATGCCATAGATACCGGCATCTCCGGAGCTAATGACACAAACGGTCTTTCCTTGTTCGGCATATTCGAAAGCCTGTTCGGCGCGGGCACGTTCGCGTTTCATTCCGGTGTCGATACACTCGGCGTCCGGACGGACAAAATCACGTATAAAACGGAAATAATATTTATATCCCACCACTATATCTGCTTCGCGTACAGCGGCGAGCACGGCAGGAGTGATATCTTGTTCGCTTCCCGGCCCAATGCCGGCTACGATAATTTTGGATTGTTTCATAATGATAATCTATAGTGAAATTCTTGGATTCATTTCCGGCTTGAACTATACCTATACCGGCTTGAACGGCAAAGATACGGATTAATCCTTTTTCTGCCCTTTATTCAGGGACATAAATGATCTTTCCATTCTCGAGTTCATAGGCTACACCTACTTTCTTTCCTCGTTTACCGGATGATTCTTTCTGTTCGGATGGAGTATATCGTTTAATCTCTTTACCTTCTTTTGTGATAATCTCCATGTTCTCTTGTCCGGGATTCTTTACCATCGTATAATCTTCTTTGGAGAAAATTTCGGTCATATTGAATCGGCTGACGAGTGCTACCATCAATGCCACAGCAAAAACCATGGCTACATCGAATAAGTTGGCTACTGTTCCCATCGGGTCAGTATCATTCTGGTTGTGTAGGAGTTTGTTTCGTGCCATGGATTAGGGTTTTACTGATAAATTCAAGGTCGTTTATTTCACGGGCATACCAACGTTGCCGGATTTGCAGGGTGACCACTCCGATAGCAGCTATAACCATACCTACTACAGTGGTGGCAAATGCTACTTGCATATTGTAGGCCATTGAAGCAATGTACTCCTGTGGCCAGACCTACAAGTGCGGGACCCATTGGGATTAATGTACCCATTAGTCCGAGCATGGGACCCAGCTTGACAAATGTACGTGAACGTCCCAATTCTTGTTCGGCATCTACTTCAAAGTTAGCAAGCAATCGCTCACAATAAGCTGCATTGTCCCGATGCGTATAAAGCTTGTATACACAGCGTTGTAGGGGGGTACTTCTGTCTCCGGTAAGGGAATTTGCTTTTTCTTCGATATTGTCGGGAGTCAGTTCTTCCAACTGCTCGGCAAGAGATTTTTGAGTATGTACCCTACGATAAAATTCTCCGAAGAAGCCGCCTGCAAGCAGTACAGCACGCGCAAAGAATAGTAACAACAGAACTACCACCGGGACAAGTAGCCCGTTGGATATCCAGAAAAGCGCATTTGATATTGTTTCCATATTTATAATTGTTATTTCTTTAGTTGTTTCCTGTGCTAACGACACTAAGCAGTACGATAAACAGATTGGTGATAAAGAGTATTTCAAGTCGTAATTTCCGTTCTCCTACTATGTTTTTCAAGAGTAGGCTCAGTCCAGATATCAGTATAAAAACAGCAACTGAAGAGATGCCGGTGATCAGTCCGAAGCTGACTCCCGGAAAAGCGAAGAACAACTGTATAAGCAGATAGGTTAGTATGCCCGCCATTAGCAGTCCGGGATAAAAATTCAATATGTATGTAACTGTCCGTTGGAAAAGTGTCCGCTGTTTTGAGGTGTCTGCAAAACAGTTGAAGCAAAAAGCGATCATTATTGAGGCTTCGAGCGTGACATATACTGAAAGGGTCAGTATGTGTGGGACAGAGGCCAGCAGAGAGTTTATCTCTGTTGGCGATTGTTCCGTAGCCCATGGACCTATACAAATAAGGAAAACCGTATAGACAAGTGCTGACAACCAGATTCCCCATCGCGGATAGAAACCGGTTTTGAGAAGGAAACTTAAAACGATGAAACCGATTAGTAAATGAATGATATGTTCCATAAACTTATTTTTTACGTTTCAGCAGGTATATTACTCCACCGAATACTAAAAGGACAATAACGCCGGTAAGGATGCCATTTACCACATTCTTTTTCCGGTTTTCCGTTTTCGTGAGTTTCTCCTCTTTCAATACGATATCTTTTCCTTTTTCGTTTCCTGCCTGATGGACTTCTTGCATAACCAGACGATAACTTTCAGAATCATTGTTGTCCAAGTGACCTTCTACAAATTGCTGAAGCTTTCGGTTATCGCATACAAATTCTGTACAGGCGGCACCGGCTTCGCGGGTGATTTGCGCATGTAGTCGGGCTGTTACTTTCAATTGTTCGTCGCTCGCTTTCCAGTATCCTTTCCGGGCACTTTCAAGCATGACTGAGGTCATTGCCTGATAAGAAGCCGGATTAATTCTTTGGAAATAGTCCCGGATACCCAAATGGTTTTCATCTACAATGTACATTTTATAGAGATCGTTGAAGATCTCTTTATCCATTGCCGATGGACGGGTGGCATGCCATCCGAAGATATTACGGAATATTTCACCGAACATTTGCGCGGTGGTGGCACCTCCTTTCATCCGTTCTTTCACGAAAGTTGGGTTGAGCACGGTAGCTCTCGCCTCTACAGCGATTGCTTCGTTGATATTCTGCATCCGTTTGTTGTTTCGATTGCGATAGTCAGCCATTAAGGCATCCGGTTCTTTACCGGTCAGTGTCTTCACTGTCAACGACAGACCTCCCATAAATTCGTATACATGGTCAAGTGAAAGTGGTCCCCAGGTATTACTTTGCCGGGGTTGTATCACTACATCAGTTTCGGAAAGGGCGGAAGCAAAAAGGTCTTTTTGCATACCTCCCCAGTTCTCTTCATCACCATAGGCGGCTCCCATATTGTTCAGATATCCGTCTACTAACTCCGATTCATGATCCCATCGGTCACTCTTTTCTGTATATGCCATCATACCGGTACTATATCCGCTGTTGACAGGACCAAATACACGCATGACTGACATCTCACGTGCTCTTTTGGGTGATACTCCTTTTTCTACCAGCAGTTTTTCCTGCAAGCGTGTACCGGAAGAGACATAATTAGGGTATGCTTTGTCGTCTGCGGCCGAAGCAAGGCGAACGGCATCGGTTAGCATAGTCAGTCGGGAACCCGCTATGTCACGTAGTTGCCCCGACACTTGTACGACGACGTTGACTCTTGGCCGGCCTAACTCTGAGGAAGGCACTAAGCGTAGATCGACCACACGTCCCATTTTGTCGCGTACAGGTTCTACGCCTAACATCCAGAATACTTGTGCCAGCGTAGCCCCTTCGGTCGTGATAAATTCACCGGCCCAAAAAGAGTAGCTTACTTTTCGTGGATACTCTCCGTTGTGATTCTCACGATAGGCTTTCAGTGTGGCTTCTGCCAATCGTTTGCCTTCTTCCCATGACAATATGCCCGGAGTTGTTTCTACATTGATACTATACATGTTCCGTCCCGTCGGCAGGACATTCGGATTGAGTACCGGATCTCCACCGGGAGCCGGAAATACTGTGCCACCTTTTAATCCGCGTAGCATGGCGTTCAATTCGTTACCGGTGGATGAAACTAAAAGCGCATGATAACAGAGTGCCTCTTGCAATTCGGGGGCGATCCCTGTGGTATCCTTAGGTGGATTTTGTAACAAGGGGATTAACCGTTGTTTGGCTATGGGTAAATAGTGATGGGTGATGTAGCCAAAATCTTGTAACTGTTCGGTCGTAATTTTACCTTTATCGCGATCACGTTTCGCCATTTGATAGGCTAAAGGATCGGCACTGACTGCAAGTGTGGTGGTAAGCAGGTCTCTCGCAGAATAGGTTTCACCGAGGGTATAATAAGCTCCAATCGTTTTTTCATTGGCTATCTCTTCGGCAAATAGATCAATACGTTCCAGTTCTTCGGCGGTATAAGGACGACTGGATACAGAATCTAATTTGAGGTCACGATGTAGCCCCAACTTTATGACCTCTTTTTTATGCGGATTCCCAAAGTCCGGTTTTTCTCTATGTCTTCGGAAAGTATTTTGTGAATGTCTTCCAGTAAAGAAGTGTATCGTTGACGCATTCCGCTTTCCACATAGGGAGGAGTCAAGTGGGTGACAAGCACAGCATGAGTGCGACGTTTGGCAATGATACCTTCACCTACGTTACCGGTAGTATAATAATAGAAGTGAGGTAAGTCGCCTACCAAAGCATCTGCCCAATCATTATGAGAAAGGGCTACATTTTTCCCCGGAGTATATTCAAGGTTGCCATGCGTGCCGAAATGAATTAACGCGTCTGCCTGAAACCCTTTTTGTACATATAGGTAAGGTGCCAGATAACTGTGCGGCGGTGCGACCGGCATGCCATGAACGAGTTTGAAATCATCGTCCCCCAATGCAGGACGGGGCTGAGGGAAAAGCAGGATGTTGCCGAAGCGGAGGCAGGCAATGGCTAATTGTGCTTCTCCTTGAGGGTTTGTTCCGGTCAGTAAATGGCCCGGAGCATCTCCGTAACGTTCAGTAACTTCTTTGTATTTATCCGGTTCGATTACTTCATGTACCCACTTTTCATACTGTGTTTTAGTCAGCCAAACCGGATGGGCTGTCTGTAGAAACTTTTCTTGAGCTCCGGTAGCGTATGAACCCATTACAGCTCCATCCCGGTAGATTTGTTTGCCGAACTCCTCGACAGTAGCAGGAAGCCCGCCGACATCATAACCTTCGGTGCGTAGCCTTTTCAGAAAGTTGTAAAGTGACGGAATCACTTCCATTCCACTGGCCAATAATGCATCTTTGCCCGGTGTCTTGAAGTAACAGATGGCGATACGTTTATCCGAGTTGGGTTTAGTACGTAAATCCAGATATTTGTGTACATGGCTGATGAAGTTATCCACTCTTTCCATTTCCGGTTCGTGCAGATAATATCCGCTTTTGTGTAAATTCTGTGTAGCAATTAACAAAGGTGTCATTCCTCCGTCTATTTCGGGGACGAGGACACGAGCTGTAAGGGTTCCGCCACTGACGGGTTTCATCGGATCAAGCCACTCTTCCCGTGACTGAATAAGGGGGAAAGGATTGAAAATGGGGATATTTTCGGTATGCAGCCAGTTAATCAGCGAATCATCTCCAAGTCTTCCCATGGGAAGGTAAACCAATGCATCCGGATGTAGAGAACGTAGCATCTCTTCCCGCTTTTCCTTTCCTGCTATGGGATAAACATTAAATCCGGCTTGTGTCATTTTGGATATTAATGTGTCTACATGTGCTCTGTTACCTTCCATTGGAAAACTGACTCCGGAGATGAAAGCGATTTTAGGTCCGTTTTCATGGAAAATACCTTTTTGACGCAGGTATTGTTCAAGGGCTTTCTGAGTCTCGAAGTATTTTCCATATTCTTGATGATAAAATAGATTGTTGGGTAGGCGAAGAGGGGCATCAAAAGTTTCAATGTTCCAGCGTGTCGGTGTGGCAATGTGTCGGAGATAACGTAATCCGTTCCGGTAATTCTGTCGGCAGGCATCCCCGAAATATTGCATAAGCATGGCTTCCTGCTCAGGGGTGATATTCCTGTTGATAATTGTATTGAAGTTACGCAGTGAAATCGTGAAAAGTGGAATACCGGCCGATGCGGCACGTTCCGCCTCCTTCATTTGTCGATCGTTCAGGTTGAGGCTGCGTCCATAGAGAACTACGGCATCATAGCCCTTAAAGGACTCCAAATTTTCGGTTTGTATGCAAGTAACTTCTATATTCCGGCTATCGTTGTTCAATACTATGTCGGCAGCTTGTGCCGGTAGCGGATTGACAATCAGGATTCGTGTCGGGGCCATCCAATAGCGGTAGCCGATAGTAAAGGCAATAGCCAGAAGCAATACGCTTCCGGCTATGTACAGTGTTCTTTTATGACGAAATAAGGTCAATACTTTCATGTTATCTTCTTGTTTTCTTTCTGCATTTTCGTTCGATATATCTCACTCCGAGTACAACTCCGCTTAATGAACAAACCGTGCCGCCAAGCAGCAATACCCACAGTACACTTTTACGAAGTGTAGGAGAGGAGTTCAGTCCTTGTATGCGTAGTCTGTGCAAAGCGGTATACATCCAGTATTTCCAACGGGCAGTGCTATTGACGTATCGGACTGTGGCTGTTTCCGGATGAATGTAATAACAACTGTGGTCGGGATCGTCTACTGTGATTTTCCATACCGGTAATAAACTGCGGTCGCGATACATCCTACTCATGTCGCGGTAGTAAGTTTCGAATTTATCAATCAATTCGACCTTCAGATGGATGCTGTCCCCATGGATTGTCCTTACTGCGTCAGTAACCTGTTTTTTGTCCAATTTCAACGGATGGGGCAGAGAGTCGGAGGCATCGATGTACAGATCTCCTTCACTCCGTTTTACTATGTAGTAGGGTTTTGAACGGAAATTACTCCATTCCACCTGGCGTACGTCCGGATATTCGGTTAGTATTTGCCGATAATCCAATAGATACTGATCCGGTTGGGGTGCTCCCTTCTTTATTTCCCGTGTGGGGTTCCTGTCCAATACCGGTTTGCTGATCCATGCCGGCACTTCCGCCAGTGACATCATACCGCTGAAACAGAATGTCAGAACAAAAAGTCCAAAACAATTCCCGTTACATAATGCCAGTGATACCACTTTTTACGATAGGGTGAGAATTTTCCTTTTTGCTTTCGTGATCGACGCCATATATCAATACCTACCCACAATCCGGCAATAGTCATCAGGCATCCGATACCGGATAACCAGATTACCGTAATGCTCCATAAAGCGGCATCTTGGCGGAGCCAAGTAAAATAAACCCAATGAGGAATGGCTCCTAGCCATGCCCAGAAACGTTCGTTACGGGTAGTGAACTGCAAGACTTCTCCGTTTTGCGAACCAATGTATAGCTGGTGCTTTTCTGTGTCGGCAAAGTGAAATTTATAGATGGGAAACTCTCTTTTCAGACCGCCGAAGGGTATCCATTGATCCAGTCGGTTCAAAGTATCGATTCTGTCTATCGGTGCGTTACACCATAGAGAGGCTACCCGGTGGATGCGGCTTCCGTCTATAACCGGAAGTGCCTGAACGGAGTCGGCCGGAAGATTGTGTTCACCTTTGTCCGTACGGATATGGAATATGGTTTGTCCGAGGTATCGGTCTAAACGGATTCCCTTAACTTTTTCTCCTTCGGGCAGGCGAGAAGTAATTTCACTGACAGAAGGCAGAGAAGGAGACAGAGGCTCCAGCTTTTCTAATTTTTCAGCTTGTGATGCACGTGGAAATCCGTGGTACATCATGACAAAAGCCGATAGGAACCAAACTAAAAACAGGATACTGAGCAGTGTGCCCAGTACCCTGTGAATGGTATACATGAATTTCGTGATCATCATTATAAAGTATAAGATGCGGAAAGCATGAAGTTACGAGGCATGCTTGGTATTAACTGATTACCAAGTGCCTGATTACAGTATTCTTTATTGAACAGATTATTGATGTTGACTCCCAGGCGCACATTGCTCTTTAATGTATAAGAGAAACCGAGGTCGGTCAGCCAGTAAGCATCGAACGAGCTCGTATTATCCGAGTTGCGGTATACTTTGTCCTGAAAACTGGTAGAAAAGTTTACTCCCAGTCCCTTTAACACGCCTTTGGATACGGTGTAAGCGCCAAAAGCATAGAATGTGTTTTTAGGAATGTAGGCATATTGTTTGCCTTTGCTTGAAGTGGTCGGCATATAAGGGTTGTCGGCTAAATCGCGTACCTTTGCATCGGTATATCCGTATCCGGCGCTCATCGACAAGTTGTAGATGGGACTCCAGGTAATGTCAATATCGAATCCTTTGGAATCCATTCTGCCTACTTGTCCCACAACTTTCTTGTCCAGTTCTACGCCGTTGGCAATATCGCCTTTGTTGGCAAGAGTCTGGCGGATATTATCCTTATTGATATAGAACAAACTTACGTTAGTCTGCAATGTACGTGTGATCTCGTATCGTGCACCCACTTCTACCTGGAAACCTTTCTCCGGCTTGAATACCTCTTTACCATTTACGGGAGTGAACTCTTTTCCATCCTTGTCGATATAAATGGTGTTAGCGTCATAAAATGCGCGGATAGGCTTGAAGTAAGTACCGTATGAACCGTAAACAGATAGTTTTTCAATAGGCAGATATACCAATCCGGCACGGAAGGTGAAGGCACCATTGGTTATTTTATTATAAGCATCGTCATCCGGTTTATCATAATGGCGTCCTCCGTCACTGGTGTTCAGGTTAGCAGTCTTATACATAAAAAGATCGTAACGTCCGGCCAGCATCATTTTCAGTTTATCACTGAATTCCACCAAGTCTTGCAGATAAAATCCGTGGGTAAATGTTTTCTGTGCAGTAACAAATCTGAAAGGAGCTTCCATCCAACCAATGCTGTGAGGGTTGTATACCGAGCCATGTCCTGTGGTTCCGGGACCGGTGGCTCCGGTGCTCCCATTGCCATAGGCCATATAAGAGTCACGCATCAAGGATACAAAAGAATAACCGCCCAAATAGTTGTGTGCAACGTCTCCCGTATAGAACTTTCCGCTTGCCTCCAATTGATTGTTCACAGTTTTAGCGATATGTGAAAAGCGTAGCGGGTAACTGTAGTAGATAGAGTCCAGGCAGATATACTTTTTGGTATCATTGCCCTGTTTGTCTTTGGTCATGTAATAATGATCATAGATGGGACGGTCGCTTGTGAGGTAGTCCAGTGATTCGGTACCGAAGTAGTCAATGTCGTCATAGGTATAAGACAATTTCTCCATCAATTTGAAAGCTTCGCTGAATGTGTGCTTATACATGGCGGAAGCATTGAATCCACGGTTGTACATAAAGTCCGATTCACTGTTGTAGCGGGCTTTCTTGTTCAGTCCGGGCAGGGCATCCCCCTTACTCAGATATTTGCTGCCGTCTGTGGCTGAGAGGATGTCATAAGACATTGTGGGAGGTAAACCGATTTCTGTCGGATAGAAATCGCGGTTAGCTCCGATACGGATATCCAATTCGTCATTTTCTGTCAAATGCCCTCCTAAGGCCAGATAGCCGGAGAGACGTTTGGTAGCATTGCTTCTCCATCCTTCCTGATCCTGCCAATTGACGCTGGCACGGTAGTTCAATGGTCCTATCAGTTTACCGCCCAAAGCCATTGTGGCCTGCTTGTTATAGTAACTGCCATAAGCCAGGCGGGCATAGACACTTTGCTTGCTTACAGGAGCCTTGCGGACAATATTAAGGACACCACCCACAGCGGATTGTCCGTAGAGTACTGAAGCCGGACCTTTTAACAGTTCGATGCTTTCCACAGCCGATAAGTCCATGAACGGATAAGAGTTGTCAATAGACGAGCGTTCGTCACGTACCCCGTCTACCATGATTACAGAATTATCGAATCCACGGATTGAGAATTGGGTAAACGCTCCGTAAGAGGTACGAAAGCGTACACCGGGAAGGAAACGGGAGGCTTCCTGTATATCCCGGATGTTTCGTTTCTCAAGCATTCCGGAAGTAATGGAGTTGGTTGAAATAGGAATGAACTTTGCCGGAACATCCAGTTTCAAAGCATCGGTCTTGCGTCTGTAGTTGGTTGCCACTACTACTTCATTGATTGAAAATACAGAATCGTTGAAGTTAGTATATTCTTTATTTTTCTGTTGTGCCTGTGAGGGAAGTAATAGAGCACTCCCCAATGCAGCTAATATGATTCTTTTCATTTGTCTTTGTCTTTTGCATATTTGGCTTTTTTCTTCATTATATCCACCATCTTATGCTTTAGCATAAATTGGGCATGATCGATAAACAGTTGTTGGATGGCGGGTATTTCGCCCAACCCCTGCATACGTACATCTACTTTCAAACCTTCTTTTTCAAGGGCTTCTTTCCAGTCGACGGCTATATCGTTATTGGCGTGATCACCTGCCACAAACATGAACGGAACCAGCGTAACCTGTTTCGTTTTGTTATCTTTGAGTTGCTGAAGCATGGTGTCGAAAGTAGGATAACCCTCGATAGTGCCTACATGAAAGTTTTTCAATCCTTTGGCTTTCAGCATGTAGTCGATCATTGCATAAGTGGCAGTACTGGGAGTGTAGGTTCCATGACCCACAAGTACTACACTTCCTTTTTCCGGTTTGCCTGCACCGAGGATATCTACTACTGCCTCAGCATCTTCTACCGAATAGAGCAGCGGGTTACCTACCCGGATCTCTTTAAAAAAACGGGCTACTGAAGCAACATCACGCCTCAATGATTCCATTTCAACGCCTTCTATGATATTGGTGCTTTGCACAATGACGTGTGTATAGCCATCTCCGAGAAGTTTCAGCAGCGCTTCCAGCGGATTAGGTTTTTCAATGCCACGAGCTTTGAGGCGGCGCATTACGATACGTGAGGTATAAGCTTCACGCATTTCCATTTGCGGAAATGCTTCTTTGGCTTTCGCATTGATGGCATCGATCGTCTTGGTGCGGGTGTCATCATAGGTAGTGCCGAAGTGTACCATAAGCAAGGCGGCTTTATCACCCGGCTGCATGCCGGCCAGCATATCGGAGGCCACGAAGTTCCCCCTTCGTGCGCAGAGCAGAAGAGGGAAACTAACAAGAATAAAGAGAGAATATATGTTTTCATTGTTTATTTCTTAAAACGAAGGGTTAAACTTACATATGCCATACGTCCCGGAGAGAGGAGTGCGTAGTTCACACCGTTAGGACGGGTATCACGTTTGTTGAAAATATTGTCGAGGCCCATACCGAAGTCCAGTCCCAAGTGTTGGAAACCTGTCAGTGAGTGTTTCACATTCAAGTTCCATACGCCATAGCCCGGAGCGTCACCGTAGCTATGTCCCGGGTGGAAGCGTTTGCTTTGGAAACGACCGTTGATATTTACGTTCAGCATATAGTCGTTCCATGCATGTGTGTAGTTTCCTGCTACGGTTCCGGTGTGGCGTACCGAGCGGTCTATGTTACCCCATATACCGTCCACACTCTTGCCACGTGCATAAGCGTAAGCATAGTTTCCGTTCAGGCTGAAGCCTGCGCCGAGGTTGGTGGCTGCGTTTACTTCAAAACCTCTGACAACACCTTTGTCGAGGTTACCATAAAGTTTGTAATTGGCTAATGCCTTTGTTTCAGAGTCTGTCAGATTGAATTCTTTCTGGGCCTGAGCACGTAACTCTTCACCGTTAGGAAGATCTACAAGTCTATATGTAGTAGAATTAATCATATCATCTATATAATTCAAATAACCGGTAACAGAGACATTTAAGCGGTTTGTATTGTATTCCAAGTTAACAGAATAATAATTACTGTGTTCCGCTTTCAAATCTTTATTACCTTGTGTGATCGTTTTGCCTTTATTCATATAATAATAAAGTTCGTCCAGACCAGGGGCACGGTAACCGGTGGAGTAAGTACCACGAATATTGAAAGCACCTACTGAATACATCACAGCCACTTTCGGAGTGAAGCGTCCGCCTGCCAGCTCGTGATAATCATAGCGTACGCCGGCAATACCGGTCAGACAATTCCATAATTTAATTTCGTGTTGCGCATAAGCGGATGCCGTATACACTGACTTGTCCACCCTTGCACTGGGACGATCCAGGCTTTCAGAGCGGTAATCCACTCCCAGTACCGTCATGTTGTTTTTGGCAAAGTTGAAGATTCCCTTTAGCTCTGCATCATAAAAGTGCTGCTCTTTGGTTTTGGCGTAATCTCCAATAGCAATCTTATTTTTATCGTCAGCTACAGTATATTTGTAGTTCTGCATATAGTTATCATTCATCAAATCGAGTTGGATGGAAGAACGCTTGTTGATTTTGTAACGTCCTCCCAAACCGAAGTTATACGATTCGTAATGTAGATCATACTTGGAACCTCCATCGATATCCGCTGTGTATACAGGGCGGTCCGTCAACTTCCAATAGTATCCTCCGTTAGCATAGAACGAGAGCTTTTCAGTCGGTTCGAACGTGAATTTCTGGTTTACCAGATTAGAATGGAAACCATTGGATGTAGCTGATACGGTCGGTACTGTCGATACATTACCTTTTTTATCAGTAACATATGCCAGATCGCTGTTCTGCCATCCTGCACTTTGTTCGTGTTTATAGGAGGTATATGAGCCGAACTTTTCTGTTGCAATATCCGCATTTACCATTTGTGTCAGTTGGCGATGATCTTCATATCGGGTGGTAGAAGTCACCTGCATCAGTTCTTTCGGTTCGTTGGTGATGATATTGATCACACCGGCAATGGCGTCAGAGCCATAGAGTGACGAACCGGCACCATCCAGCACTTCGATGCGTTTCACACGGCTCATATCAATGCGTGAGAGGTCGATATTATTAGATGTATCTCCGGTCAGTTTACGTCCGTTGATCAGAATCAGCACATATTTATTGGAGAGTCCGTTCATCATCAGGTAAGATCCCATTGAGTTGGTAGAGAACGAAAGAGAAGGAACCAGCATGGTCATTGCCTGCTGAAAGTCTGTGATACCGGCTTTCTTTATTTCATTGGCAGTTACTACTTCCACCGGTGCCGGTGTGTTTTTGAGCCTTTGGTGTGTACCGGTACCTGTTACAACTACAGGATTCAGGTCAACACTCATCTCTGTCTTCTTGCCTGTCGCGTGTTGTTGTGCAAATGCACCCATTGCCGCGCATCCTCCCATGAGGATGGTCAGTAAGCATCTTTTGTTCATTGATGTTTTTGAATAATGTGTTAGTAAACGGCCTTCCTGACCCCGGGAGGGCACTGTTATCTATGTCTGCTTCGGCAGGTTTCCTGACTATCCCTTTTTGAAAAGCTACCTTCCCGTCATGCTTTACAGGCTATGACAGTGGTATATGTAGAAATGCTTTTCTTATCTTCTTCCGATTATGATGGCAACAGTAGAAGAGCAGGGGGATCACAGTAGCGGGCACTGTTCGGGATTTACACCCGATTCCCTTTTATGCAACGAACAGAAAGTCCGGTATGCATCACCTAAGCGGCTGCAAATATATACATTTATTAGATTATATAGAAATAAATTAAAAAATATACCGATTAATAGGTACATATAAAAAAGTCCTGATAGACGCTTTGTTTTTGGAAATTTGACATTCTGCATCCTCCTTTTAGAATCTCTATTTTGATGAAAAAGAGGCTCTAAAAGAGGAAGATGCCGATTCAGCCTTTATTGAGGCACTGATGGAAAGGGAGCCGGATTCTCGCTGTCGGAGTGTATAAAGGAAGATGAATCTTATATTTTTCATTAACAATTCTTCATCTATTGGTTTTTATCCTTATCTTTGTCCCGAATTGGTTTCGAATGAAGACTTTCGTCATTCGGATTAAAAGGGAATCGGGTGTAAATCCCGGACAGTCCCGCTGCTGTGAAGCTTCATCGATATCTTGAAACAATCCTTTCGCCACTGACGTGGGGGGAACACCTCCGTCGGGAAGGCTTCAAGATTAGAAGTCAGTCAGAAGACCTGCCGTTCATCAAAGGCTGTTTTTACTCGTGGGATTAGGAAAGCAGTACGAAAAAAGTATTTAATCAGGAAAAAAAAGAAAGGTGGTGTGCCTGTGAAAAAGGTATGTCCGTGTTGTGGTGCTGTGTTTCAATGCCGGCACGACAATATATTATTATGTCATTGTGCTACGGTAAAGCTCGACTCGCTGCAACGTGCTTATATCAAGGAGCATTTCCCGGACTGTTTGTGTCACGATTGCCTAAAGAAAATACAAGAAGGGGAATTGGCCTGTAAGGCAAATCTTTCTTGTACGGATGGTGTGGGTGAAGTAACTGATCGACTCTCCGGGGATATGTAAACAAGTATTCAATCAACATAACTTTTTATACTATGGAACTTTTAAGAAACCTGTTTGAGGGATACCCCAACCTTTGGGGTGGAGGAGTGGCACATTCCGTGCTTATCCTGTCGCTGGTCATTGCGTTTGGCATTATGCTGGGTAAAATAAAAGTAGCAGGCATCTCTCTGGGAGTTACCTGGATTTTGTTTGTCGGCATTGTCTTCGGACATTTTAATCTGAATCTGAACGAGCATTTATTGCACTTTCTGAAGGAGTTCGGACTTATCTTATTTGTATATTCCATCGGATTGCAGGTGGGGCCCGGATTCTTCTCCGCTTTTAAGAAAGGAGGATTCACCCTCAATATGTTGGCTATGATCGTTGTCTTTGCAGGAGTCATCATTACCCTTGCATTGCATTTTATAACCGGAATACCGATTACCACCATGGTAGGTATTTTATCGGGAGCGGTGACCAACACACCCGGATTGGGTGCTGCGCAACAGGCCAACAGTGACCTGACCGGGATAGATGCACCGGAGATTGCTTTGGGATATGCTGTAGCCTATCCGTTGGGCGTAGTGGGATGCATCATGTCGCTGTTAGGCCTTAAATACCTTTTCCGTATTAATACCAAGCAGGAGGAAGCCGAAGCCGAACAGGGACTGGGACATTTACAAGAGTTGACAGTCCGTCCTGTTTCATTGGAGGTCCGTAATGAAGCTCTTCACGGTAAACGTATTAAGGATATACGTCCATTGGTAAACCGTAATTTTGTGGTATCGCGTATCCGGCATTTGAACGGAAAGAAAGAGTCGGAATTGGTAAATTCCGATACTGAGCTTCATCTGGGTGATGAAATATTGGTTATTGCGACTCCGATAGATATAGAGGCGATCACTGCGTTTTTCGGCAAACCGATCGAAGTGGAATGGGAACAGCTGAACAAAGAACTGATTTCACGCCGAATTCTGATAACTAAGCCCGAACTGAACGGTAAGACATTGGCGCAATTGAAGATTCGTAATAATTTTGGTGCCAGTGTCACCCGCGTCAACCGTTCGGGAGTGGATCTGGTGGCAAGTCCCCAGTTGCAATTACAAATGGGAGACCGTGTGACGATTGTCGGCAGTGAGTTGGCGGTGAGTCATGCAGAAAAGGTATTGGGTAATTCGATGAAACGCCTGAATCATCCGAATCTGATTCCTATTTTTCTGGGTATTGCCTTGGGATGTATCCTGGGTAGCATCCCGTTTATGTTTCCCGGAATTCCCCAACCGGTTAAACTCGGGTTGGCAGGAGGCCCGTTGATTGTTTCGATTCTTATCAGCCGCTTCGGCCCGCAGTATAAGCTGATTACTTATACCACTATGAGTGCCAATCTGATGATAAGGGAAATCGGCATCTCGCTGTTTCTTGCTTGTGTCGGTCTCGGAGCCGGCGACGGATTTGTGGAAACCATTATCCATGAAGGCGGTTATGTGTGGATCGCTTACGGTATGATTATAACAGTCGTTCCCCTGCTGCTGGCCGGTTTTATCGGACGTTATGCTTTCAAGCTGAACTATTATACGTTGATAGGGGTGTTGGCCGGTTCCACAACGAATCCACCGGCGTTGGCCTACTCCAATGATCTGACATCGTGTGATGCGCCGGCAGTAGGTTATGCTACAGTCTATCCGCTGACGATGTTCCTGCGTGTGCTTACGGCACAATTATTAATTCTTTCGTTAGGTTGAGTTCTAAATAATAATAAAGATAAGCAATGTGACAAGGAGAGTCTGGTGAAATGAAATGACTTATGTGCTTTCTCTTTCCTTTCTTTTTTGTACTTTTGCGCCCGATTTAAAAAAGTGAGCAATTTTATGACTACAAATGAATCTTTGATTTCCATATCCAAGTTCATTGCCGGATATTCGGCCCATTTGATGGGAGCAGGTGTGCATACCTCCCGTGTGATCCGTAATTCAAAGCGTATCGGAGAAGCCTATGGAGTGGATGTGAAGTTGAGTGTGTTTCACAAAAACATCATTCTGACTATCATCGACAACGAGACGCGTGAAGCTTGCAATGAAGTGATTGATATCCCTCCCCATCCGATCAGTTTTGAACACAACTCAGAGTTGAGTGCCTTGAGCTGGGAGGTTTACGACAAACATCTGTCTTTACACGAATTGTCGGATAAGTTCAACAAAATCATATCGGCACCGAAAATAGATCCGCTATTTGTTCTTTTACTGGTCGGATTTGCCAATGCTTCATTCTGTAAGTTGTTTGGTGGCGATATTATTTCTATGGGCATTGTCTTTTCGGCTACCATCACCGGACTTTTCCTGAAGCAACAGATGCAGAAGAAGAAAATCAATCATTATATTATTTTCATTGTTTCCGCTTTTGTTGCGTCGCTTTGTGCATCGACGGCACTGATTTTTGATACCACTTCGGAGATAGCTCTTGCCACCAGCGTGCTTTATCTGGTTCCGGGTGTGCCGTTGATCAACGGTGTGATTGATATTGTAGAGGGATACATCCTTACGGGATTTGCCCGATTGACGGAAGCCGCGCTACTGATTGTCAGCATTGCGATAGGCCTGTCGTTTACATTGTTAATGGTTAAAAACAGTTTGATATGATAGCTTTAGATATTCTTTCCGATGGATTTTTTGCCGCAATAGCGGGTATTGGTTTTGGCGCCATATCCGATCCTCCGTTGCGGGCTTTCAAGATGATTGCGATACTTGCGGCAGCCGGACATGCCTGTCGTTATTGCCTGATGACTTTCCTGGGTGTCGACATTGCCACGGCTTCTTTGTTCGGGGCATTGGTTATCGGCTTTGGCAGTTTGTGGCTCGGGCGGAAGGTGTATTGTCCGATGACTGTGCTTTATATACCGGCATTGCTCCCGATGATTCCGGGTAAGTTTGCCTACAATATGGTGTTCTCGTTGATTATGAGTCTGCAAACAATGAACGAACCGGAGCGTCTGGGCAAATACATGGAGACGTTTTTCTCTAATGGCCTGGTTACCTGTACCGTTATCTTTATGTTGGCAGTAGGAGCTACCTTCCCCATGTTTCTGCTTCCTCACAAAGCTTTTTCCCTGACACGGCATTAATCAATTTATCTATTAAATAAAGAATCTATATTTTATGGAGATTTTCTGGAAAACTATTGCGTATTATAATTCTGCTACATGGATCTATCAGTTGCTGATCATTGTCGCCGGCCTGCTGTTGACAGTGATGCTTATAAAGAATCCCCGTCCGTGGGTAAAGATGGGCATGAAGCTATATATGATTTTTCTGTATTTGTGGATTGCTATCGCATATTATGCCATCTGTTGTGACGAGCGCAGTTATAACGGGGCGCTGGCTATGTTCTGGGTGGTTATGGCCACGATATGGGTATGGGATGCCATCACCGGATATACTACTTTCGAACGTACATATAAATATGATATCCTTTCGTACGTATTGTTGATTTTACCATTTGTATATCCTTTGGTATCCATTGCGAGAGGACTTACTTTTCCAGGCATTACATCGCCGGTAATGCCTTGCTCGGTAACAGTTTTCACGATCGGTCTGCTTTTGTTGTTCTCCCGTAAGGTAAATATGTTTTTGGTGCTGTTCCTGTGCCATTGGTCGCTGATCGGCTTATCGAAGACTTACTTCTTTAATATTCCGGAGGATTTCCTTTTGGCCAGTGCAACGATCCCTGCCTTATATCTATTTTTCCGGGAGTATTTCCTCAACAACCTGCATGCCGATACAAAGCCTAAAGCAAAGTACATTAATTGGTTGCTTGTCTTTGTATGCGTATCTATCGGAATCTTACTTACCACCACCCTGTTTCTGGAGTTGATGCCGGGCAAGCAGCCGTAGCACTTTTTACCGGTAAAGATGCACCCTCACAGAGAAATATCCGTATCTTTGTAGGATAAAAACCGACAATAATGGAATGTAGGATGATTTCTCAATTTCTGATAGCGGCTCCTTCTTCGGGCAGTGGAAAGACAACGGTCAGTCGTGGATTGATGGCTCTGTTGATTAAGAAGGGACTGAAGGTTCAACCTTTCAAATGCGGTCCCGACTATATCGACACCAAATATCATACGGCAGTTTGCAGACGTCCTTCCATCAATTTGGATACCTTTATGGCTTCGGCCGGACATGTAAAGGAGCTTTATGCCCGTTATGCCACAGGAGCCGATGCCTGCATCACGGAGGGTATGATGGGGATGTATGACGGTTACGACCGTGACCGGGGTTCCTCGGCAGAAGTGGCCGGATTACTGAATTTACCTGTCATATTGGTGGTCGATGCCAAATCGGCCGCTTATTCGGTGGCTCCTTTGCTTTCGGGCTTCATTCACTTTCGGTCCGAGATCAGGATAGCGGGTGTTATATTCAATCGGGTAGGGTCTCCGCGCCATTATGAAATGTTGCAGGAAGTCTGTACCGAGTTGGGAATTACCTGTTTGGGGTATTTGCCCAAACAGGAGAGCTTGGTACAGGAATCACGTTATCTGGGGCTGGATTTCAGCCATTCGAAAGGAACGGACGCACTGGAAGAGCTGACCGGATTAATGGAAAAGTACATCGACTATAACCGTTTGCTTGAGGAAACGAAACTTCCTGCTCCGATACCTCCTGTTTCAAATATTTCTCTACAGGAAGATTTAAAGATCTCCGTGGCATGCAATTCGGAATCTTTCTCTTTCATTTATCAGGAACACCTGGATGTGCTTTGCCGCCTGGGAACCGTTATTCTCTTTAATCCGGAGGATAATCGCCCGTTGCCTGAAGGTACGGACTTGCTTTATCTTCCCGGAGGCTATCCGGAAAAGCATTATGAGAAATTGCGTCAGGCTTGGCAAAGGATGCAGTCTATACGTAACTACGCGGAGTCCGGCGGACGAGTACTTGCCGAATGCGGAGGAATGATTTATCTCTCTAAAGGTATTCTCCTTGACCGGTCGGAGCACTCGGACAGTGAGGTCGGGGTGCAGGCAGGGGTACTTCCGTTCTTTATCTCGAATCGTAAGGCTGACAGGCGCTTGACTCTGGGGTACCGGCAGTTCGATTATAACGGCCAACATCTTCGCGGACACGAGTTTCACTATACACAATTCGAGCCGAAACCGGAAGAGTCACTGGAATCTGTCACTCAGGTATACAATGCCAAGAGAATGCCTGTCAGTACACCTGTGTTCCGATATAAAAACGTGATAGCCAGCTATACGCATCTATACTGGGGAGAGATCGATTTACTTAAATTGTTTGAATGATGAAACGAATCTATACACGGACCGGTGACCGGGGAACAACCGGCATTCATGGCGGAGAAAGGGTAGAGAAAGATGATATCCGGATCGAGGCGAACGGGACCATCGATGAATTGAATGCAGTGATCGGCATTATCCGTTCATTGCTCCCTCAGGAGCATGACTGGCAGAAGTTGCTGCACCACCTCCAAAGAGAGTTAATGGTAGTTATGAGTCATGTGGCTACTCCATCCGCCATTCGCGATAAGAATCCGAATGTGCTGTCACCCGGACTGGCGGCTTTCTGTGAGCAAGAGATGGATACAATGACTGCCGGACTGAAAGAGAACGGTTATTTCCTGTTGCCCGGTGGCACACCTGTCTCTGCTCAGTTACAGTTTGCCCGTACCGTAGCCCGCCGTGCAGAGCGGCGGCTCTGGACCTTGAATCGGCAAGATGCTGTTCCGGAAGATATTCTGAGCTTTATCAATCGTCTGTCCGATCTGTTTTTTGTAATGGCACGCTTCGACATGCAACAACAGGACTGGCCGGAGGAACGCTGGCAGGCCTTTGCATATAAGACAAAGAAGAAATAAAAACAAGCATCCGTTCCAAATCCTTTCCGGCAGAGGGACAGGGAAGATGATATAAAAACGAAGTGAAAACACTCGGGCAGTAACTGTTTCCCTTCCAAAACAAAGCAAACATGATGATTAGTAAAAATCCTTTGGGCGACATAGCCAAACTAAACAGGATTTGTGCTTCGGCACAGATCGGATGGTGGGAAGTGAACTTCACTACAGGAAAGTGTTTTATTTCGGAAACCCTGCTTAAATCATTGGAAGTCAGTAGTGTATGGTTAGACATTGACGAGTTGATGTCTACCGTACGACAGGATTATCGTAAGCGCATTACGGATGAGTTTACCTCCATACCTCGGAAGGGGGTGTTCGAACAGACCTTTCCTGTGACTTCCGGTCGCGGTAATGTATTCTGGATACATTGTGCGTTGAGCATGGAGGAGGAGAATGAAGAAGGGCAATTGATTGCCACCGGATATGGCCAGCGGATAGAGAGTCCGGAGACACAAGGTTATCAATGTGCATGGAATCAGCGCATCAACAATTTGCTCTATTGCCAGAACTCCATTGCCAACTCGCTCCTGAAACTTTTGAGTAATGATACCGGTGACGAATTGTTTGAAGAAATGCTGGCTGACATTCTGTACTTCTTTAAAGGTGCCCGGGTCTACATCGTGCGCTACAACTGGAAAAACGGAAATCAAAGCTGCCTTTATGAAGTGGCGGCCTGTAACGTGATCACCCTGAAAGAGAAACTACAGAATATCTGTTCGGAAGATGCTCCCTGGTTCTATCAGCAGATACATGCTAATCGTCCCGTTATTTTGAACTCACCCGACGAACTGCCTCCGCTTGCCGTGCGTGATCGCGAAGTACTGGCCGAAAACGGGACAAACTCGATGATGCTGGCACCTCTGATGCGTGAGGAAGGGGTATGGGGATATATGGGTATCGACATCGTAGACGGATACCGGAAGTGGAACAGTGAAGATTATCAATGGTTCTCTTCGCTGGCAAATATCATTAGTATCTGCATGGAGCTGCGCATGATCAAAGAGCGGGTGATGCACAGTGAGAAATTGTTTCACGATATATTCACCAATATTCCGGTGGGTCTCGAACTATATAATAAGGAAGGTATGTTGCTGGACTGCAATAACCGGAACCTCGAGATATTCGGTGTCGGCGATAAGAGCCGGATCATCGGACTGAACCTGTTTGAAAGTCCCAATATGACCCGGGATATACATGAAAGCCTTCGGGCAGGCCGTCCCGGTACATTTCATCTGAAATACGATTTCGATGAAGAACGCAGGCTTTTTCAGTCGGAGCGAAGAGGAGTGATGGATCTCGACATACGGAGCCTGATGCTTTATGATGCGGAAGACAACCTGTCAAACTACTTGTTGGTCAATATCGATAATACGGAGCGCAACAATGCGCTGAGTAAGGTGCATGACTTTGAGAACTTCTTCTCTATTATCTCTGATTATTCCAAAGTGGGGTATGCCAAAATCAATCTGCTGGATCACACCGGATTCGCCGTCCGCCAGTGGTATCGTAATCTGGGAGAAAGCCATGATACACCTTTGACGGACATTATCGGTATCTTTTCACACATGCATCCTGATGACCGTAAGTCAGTGCTCGATTTTTATGAAAAGGCGAAAGCGGGTACGGAACGCTTCTTTGACGGTGATCTGCGTATTCGTCCGGCAGATGGTTCGGATCGGTGGAACTGGATACACAAGTCTTCTATGGTGACTGCCTATCAGTCACCCAATCCACGGTTGGAACTGGTAGAGGTGAACTATGATATAACAGTCCAGAAAGAGACGGAAGCGGAGCTTCGGGCCGCACGGGACAAGGCGGAAGAGTCCAATCGGCTGAAGTCTGCTTTCCTGGCAAACATCAGTCATGAAATACGTACGCCGCTGAATGCCATTGTAGGCTTCTCCGATCTTCTGATGACGGTTGACGATCCGGCAGAGCAGGAAGAGTTCCGCCGGACCATACAGAAAAACAATACATTGCTTCTGCAATTGTTTTCGGATATCATCGATCTTTCAAAGATCGATGCGGGATCGTTTGAGTATATGCCGAAACCTGTCTGCCTTTATCAGTTCTGTGCCATGATGGTGCAGAAGATGAGGAACAAGGTGCCCGAAGGAGTCGAACTGCAGATTGACGAGGACTCACCGCTCGATGCCTGGTTCAGTGCCGACAGCGGATATCTGAATCAGGTGGTTACCAACTTTATGAGCAATGCGATTAAGTTTACGCATCGAGGCACCATCACTGTCGGCTATCGGATCGACGCCCGGCAGCAACTTGAAATGTTCGTAGAAGATACAGGTATCGGTATTTCCATTGAAAATCAGGAAGCTGTTTTCGACCGCTTTATGAAAGTGGACAGTTTTGTACAAGGTACCGGGTTGGGGCTTCCCCTGTGCAAAAGCATTATCGAGAAGATGGGCGGACACATTGGCGTAATCTCCGAGTTGGGGAAGGGTTCACGCTTCTGGTTCACGCTTCCAGCTTTTTCTTGTATACCCACACGCTGAGCCCGAAATAGACGATCACCTGTATCCACAGTGTAATGTATTCCGGCTGTATGTCTGCCATATCGGCTCCCATCGAGTTTAGCTTGACGAAAGCAAGCGTGGCGGGTGCGGCCGGGAGGATGTAATGTGCCATGCGCCAATACCATGGCATCAGTTCCAGCGGGTAGGAGACTCCGGACAGGAAAATCAAGCCTACCGAGAAGAAAGCGATCATCAGCAGCGGAGCTTCCGAATCGGTGAAGTAACGCGAGGCTGCCAGCCCGAAGAAAGAGGTCGCCATCAGATAAGGTACCATCATAGCGGTAATGTACAGTCCGTTTCCGATATTGGGAATGCTGAAGAAGTGGGGTAATAATCCTAACAAGAACATGGAGAAGACCGTATAAAGTCCGCAGTACACAAAAGTCTTTCCGGCAACAAGACGCATTGCCCCTCCCCAGAGTCCGCTTTTATCCGCTGTCCTGCCCCCCGGAAGCAACGGTTCTGTAGCGCGGTGCTGATACTCGTCACCCGTCAGCATACCGATAACCATCAATAAGGTCTGGAAGATAATGACCATCATGACAGCCGGAATCAGATAAGAACCATACCCCTCAGTGTGGTTATAGAGTGCGGTGCCGGCCACGTTTACGGGCTTGGCCATGGCCACGGCAAGCAGTCCCTGCGGGGGGAGGAATACGGCACCATCCATGCGATGGGCATCGTTGATGGCAAGGTATACACGTGAAGTGGCTTCTTGCAGCGCTTCAAAATAGAGAAAGGCGTCTGTGGTGGCGTATAGTGAGAATACAGCCTCGCGTCCCTGGAAGACACGGGTCTCAAAATCATGCGGAATGTACAGAATGCCTTGTACCTTGCCCTCTTTCATCCATTCGCGGGCTTCCCGATAGTCCATGGCTTGTGCGTATACGGCTACTTGCGGCGTGGCGTCGAGCCAACGGATGTATTGCCGGCTAAGGCTGCTGTGCGAGTTGTCGACCACTGCCACCGGAGCGTCGGTCACGATATTGGGAGCATACATATAGTTATAGAGCAACCCATAAACAAAGATACCTCCCATCAGTACCAACAGTACGGCATAGCTGGTGCTGATGGCACGAAACTCACGTGCGATGATAAAGGAAATCTGCGAAAGTTTACCGGATGTTTTCATATTTACGACTGATTATGGCTCGTCTGAGGTGCGGAAGCATCGCCAACGCCAATAACGGGAAGATACAGAGTATCACTGCCGAAGGCCATAGGTGGATAAATCCGCCGCCATAGTAGAGCATGGTTTGTGTAATTTCGGTGTAATGGCGCACCGGAAACAGATAAGAGGCGTCGCGCACCAACGGATACATGTTGAGTACCGGAAAGGTGACACCGGATAAAGTAGCTCCCAGCGAGCCGACCATGGATACGATACTGATGATGATTGCCACGGCAGGGAACAGGGAGAAGATGAACAATGCCAGTGCCTGGGTGGCAATGATAAAGAGCACTGTCATGACGTTGAGCAGCAGCCAACTCCCTTGAAAAGGTATATGCAGGATGCCAAACATGACAAAGTTGCCCAATATACCGATCAGGCTGAAGATAAGCGTATAAGGCAACAGCTTGCCCGTAACGGCAACCGTGATGTCGCCGCCCGCCGCCTGCAACCATTGACCGGCTGTACCGAACTTTATTTCGCTTCCTACGGCATATACCGTGATAAGCAGTACCAACACCTGAAAGAGTACAAAAAAGAAAGGCTGGCTCAGGTAGACCGAGTAATCCAGCGACGGGTTATAAATGGGATGATTGTTGGCTTGCACGGGGAGCAGAAAGGTTTCTATCTGCTGTTCGTTCACTCCCAGCGCCACAGCTTTCATCACGATGGGGGAGAGAGCTACGGGTGCGAGCGAGCTTTCGAAGGCGGCCATCAACTCACCTCCCACCGAGAGCAGGGCATAGTGATAATAATAGTTCAGAGTGGCGTCCTGCCCCGATATCATATCCTGTTCAAAGCGGGGAGGGATCGAGAGATAACCATATATTTCTTTCTGCTGTACCGCTTTGCGTGCCTCGGCTTCGTCAACGAAGTGGCGGGTTACCCGGAAAGTGGGTACGGCAGACATCCGCCGGGTAATATCTCTCGAAGTGGCCGTGTTGTCCCGGTCGACAATGCCGATGGGGATATTTTCCATCTGCCCGTTGCCGAATATGGTAGCCATGAAAAAGAGCGTGAACAACGGAAGTACCAGGCAGACACCGAAGTAGAGGCGTCGAGAGGTCATCCGTTGCCACTCACGTTGTATGACACGGGTTATAGGGGAGTGTTGCATAATTAGATTGTCTTTGAGTTTTGATTTACCACAGAGTAGCACAGAGTCCCACTGAGAATATCTTTTCTCTTAAACATCCTGTAAACAAGAGATTAAAACTCTGTGAGTCTCTGTGTCTTCTGTGGTGAATCGTATTCATTTCTCTATTTGATTTCTACCAGTACCGACATTCCCGGACGCAGCCCCTCCACTTTCTTGGTGGGACGAGCGTGGATTTCGAATGTCTGTAAATCATAGCTGCCCGTTTGCTTGGTCGATTTCCAGGTAGCAAAACTACCCAGCGGACTGATATAATATATCTTGAACCCGATTCCTTTTTGGGCCAGGGCGGGCACATCCCCAATGAATGTACCTCCCATACGGAAGTCCGGCATCAGGTCTTCCCTTACGTTCAGTACCACGTGTATATCATCCATCACCACCAGGTTCATGATCGGAGTGCCCGGTGCGACAAGTTCGCCCCGTTTAGGAAAGATGGTTGCTATTTGTCCATCTTCCGGTGCGATCAGGCGGGCATCCACCAGGAGTGATGAAACTTCATCAACCGTGCTGTTGGCCGCATTGACCATCGAGCGGGCCGAGGCTTTATCTTCACTTTGCGCTCCGTCTACAGCCATTTGATATTGCTCGTAAGCAGCCCGTTCGGCCGCTTGTGCGGCTTTGTACATGGCTTCCACTTCATCTTTACGTTGAGAAGTGACTACACTGTCCTTATATAAAGTGAGAATACGGTTGTACGTTGTCCGTGCCAATGTCAGGTCGCTTTGAGTTTTGTTCCATAATTGCTGCGCCGTAGCTATGATCTGCTTGCGGGTTCCGGCGTCAATCTTCTTGTTCTGTTCTACGGCTACTTGTTTCAATGCGTCCACCTGGCGATACTTGGCCTCTACAGTCGGACTGTTGATGACTACCAGCGTATCTCCTTGTTTCACCCACTGGCCTTCTTCAACCAGGAAGGTGTCGATGCGTCCCGGCAGTTTGCCGCTGATGCGAATCTCGGTAGCTTCGGCCTGCCCTTGCAAGACGAGAGGCTGGTGGCGCATGGCAATCATTCCGATGACGGTGAAGAGCGCTACTGCCACAAGTACAACGATGAATGCGATACTTAAGGTTCTGCCTTTTTTAGATTCTGAATTCTCCATCTCTTATTATTGTTTTATTGGTTACTCCGTTCATTCGATTTCTATTTCATTTCTTCTGTTCTCCGTAATGGGAAGAGAGGTGACGTCCTTCATGCTTCCGAACTGTTCCGGTATTCCGCACAGTGCCAGCAGATTCATCAGCGTCACGTCATATTCGTAGTAGGCCGCCAGTCTGGCTACTTTTGTTTTCGAAAGTAAGGTTTCTGCGTCTACTACCTCTGTCGAAGTGGCCATTCCTTCGGCGAAGGCTTTTTTCCGCATCCGTACCAGTTCTTCACTCAGTTCGATGGTGGTGTTCAGCGCCCGCACGTTGTCGAGTGCCTTTTGCAGGCCGGTATATAGTTTGTCTACCCCGACGGACAGGTCGTCACGTGCTTTCTCCTGTCCCAGTGCAAGGGTTTGTTGTGTCAGGCGTGATTGCCGGATTCGCTTCTCCCGTTCCAGTCCGTCGAAAAGGTTCCAGGTGAAGCCTACCCCGATCATGGTGCGGGGCAACAGGTTTGCTCTGTATGCCATGTGAATAAGAGTTTGTTTGCCGAAAAGGGCGATATTGGGCAGATAGCCACTCTGGTCGATGCGGACCTGCTGCTTGGCCATGTGTTCTTGAAGACTCAGTTGGTTGAGCAGATAGTTGCTGATGCCCACTACCTGCATAAACTCCATCTTCGGAGGAAGAGTATCGTTGATAAACAAGGGAGAGGAAGGTGAGATGTCTCCGCTTGTCTCCAGATTCAGCAAGGTCTTGAGGGTGCGTTGCACCACGGCCTCTTCCTTGCGGGCGGCTTCCAGTTCACGCAGTGCTTCGTCCATGTTGACTTGGGCAAAGAGGCGTGCCGCTTTATCTATCATACCGGTGGACTCCAGTTTCAATGCGTTCTCGTAATGCAGCTTCAGTGCTTTGTACGATTCCAGGCGGACACCGACAATTTCTTGTGCCAGGCGCAATCCGTAGTAGCTTTCGGCAAGCAGTGTTCGTTGGGTGGCATCGGTCTGTGCCCGGTTCTCACGGGCAAGGTCTATCATCGTATTGCCTATCTTTAGTGGCATGAATACGTTTTGCCTCCGGCGAACAATACCCATTCGGCGGTCAGGTCGACAGTGGTCAGGTTGCGCGGTGCCAACGGAAAGATGAGGGTGTTCGTCCCGATTTGATCGAGTATGGACGATATGATTTTTATCGTCCGGCAAGATGGAATGTACGAAGTCTTTTGGCCGGATCGGTGAATTGAGAAAGCGGTTGCTTCACTTCTATCTTCTCCGAAAGGTGTACAAATGCTCCGGTCGACTGCAGGCTGGGCATCCAGAAAGCATTCAGCTTCCCACGTTCGGCACGGGCTATGTCGATGCCTTTGTCGGCTATCTTCAGGCTTTGGTTGCCTTTGTGCAGCAGTTGCAGCGCCTCGTTAAAGCTAAGCTGATGTTGCGAAGTTTCCTGTGTGGGAGGGAGGCTCTGCGCCGCGACGGTGTTGTTGTATAAGAGCATTCCTGCCGCTATCATCAGTGCGACGGGTATTTTCTTTTTTTCCATACGTCTGTTACGGTTTAGGTTTATGAGTCCTTGTAACAGACGAGGGGGGAGGTTTGTTCAGAAGATAAAAGGAATGCCGTCTTTATAATCCGACTTCTCTGTTCAACTTAGAAGGATGTTGGTGTGTATGAAACAAAGTTACGATGAATATGGTTTCTTCCTTTTCGTCTACATAATATATAATTTTATAAGGATTTACGAGTAAATATCGGCAGCTAATCTGTTTTTCTTTGGCAAGTATCAGTTCTACAGGTCCTCGGAATGGGTTATTGATTAATTGCAACGTTTTTTGCTCAATGGTTCTTGCCAGGCGATCGGCTGCTTTGTTGCCAAACTCTTGTTGGCTGTATTCTAGAATTTCAATAACTCTTTTTTGTGCTCGAATTGTCCATGCTATCTTCATCATAATAGATAGTGTTTAAAAGTAGTGTGCATTTCTTGGCTACTGATTGTTTGTCCTTGTTGTATTTCATCTATTGCTTGTTCTATTTCTTCTTTAATTTCATCTTCTGTGAGTTGGCAAGGGACTGTTTTTTTAACAACAGTTTTTTCTTTCAAACCGAGTACATCGTGAAGTTTCTGTTTCACTTTATCGATGATTTCTTTACTGTCTATGTTGGCAATAGTCCGGATCAGTTCTGCTTTTTCTGCTTCTAATTCGAGATAAGCCATACTATTGTAAGCTACTGTCGGCTCGGACAGTCGGGTGGTTTCCTCTTCTGGTTGCTTGTATTTTTCGGGCTCTTTCATAATACATCTTGTTTCTTTTAGTACAAATACAAAGATAATAAATTAATTGATAGCGAATGATATTTATCTGTGTAAATCAGCGTAATCTGTGGTGAAGTTCATTATAACATATTCGTTTGTCAAATTGGTACCTTATAAAATGTTTTCTGGATCAAAAAGACAGGTAATGGCATTTTCTGCTAACTATCCCTTTTTGTTTTCTTACCCATATAGGGGAGAATGTCCCGGAACTTTCTGCTTCTTTGCCCGGAAAACCGGGCTTGGGAAGGGGAAGAGTCTGTGTTTTCACTTCGAAGAGCCGATATTTCGACCAAAAGAAGTAAGCATTTACTCCGAAAGACGGTTGTGTTTTTCAAAAATGAATAAGAGTTTTGCCCAATATCTCTATATGTTTTCTTCCATTACATATATTGTTCTTATTTGGGAGTGAAAACAGTGATCCTATTTCTCTGGTTACTCTCGTAGAGTGATAGGTTGATGATTGATAAAAATGTGATATTTTATTGGTTTTTGTTTCTGTTGTTAACGATAATGCAAAGTAGGTATCCTTTTGTCCTCGTAATTGATGTATTGGTCTCTAACGGTATTTTCTTGATGCGAAAATACGGCGATTTTAGCCCATCCTTGGTACTTTGTACGGGAAAAAGCGAATCTGAAGCGTTTGGATTATCATTTTGATAAAAGGGTATTTTGTATCTGTTTCAATTCCCTTCGGGATACTCGGTTCTATCTTTTTTATATTACCAGTGCAGCGATCTCTGGTGACAGCTCGATGTTTCCGTCTTTTGCGGACAATGATGAAGTTGGCATCCCTTAGTGCGTTCATCACACTCTTATACGTAACCAGTCCCATACCCTTGAAGCGTCTCAGGCTTTGCCATCCGTTCTGGGTGGCGTATTGTAGAAGGTCGCGTACTGTCCTGAATCCCATCTCTCCATATAAAACATTATAGGCATGCGCGCCGACAAGGTTTGATAGGGGAGTATTTACGGGTGTGACCGCATTGCATTTATCGAACATCAGTTCCATCGTCCGACTGCGAAATGTGGCGATTCGTCCCTTATGTTCACCCAGAGTCCGGAGGATGGAACTATAGCAAGTCGCCACTTGTGCATACGTCATTTTGTTACGTTTCGCCACCCGTGCGATGGGTTCGCCACCGGAGACGGAAAGGAATATTTCCCGTTCATGATCGTCTGTAATCAACTGGCCGAGTTCCTGAATGAGGATATGAAAAAGCGGTTGGTGTAGTTTCTGGGTTTTCAATAGAAATAGTTCGTCGTCACATTGTGAGAGGAGTACTTCACGTTCCAGTTCCTTTTCTTTGATAATCTTTTCCAGATAGTTCTCACCTAAATCTTTGGTCTGGTGAACATCAAGATATTGGGTCAGGCTTTCGTCATCAATCATTAGGACGTTCTCTATCCTCGATGAAGCGATATATCCCAAGTTTGCCCATGTGCGGAGGTCGGATTCGGCAATACCGCGTTTCTCCGACAGTTGTTTGAGGGTTATCCAGTTAGCCATGCCTGCCCCTCCTTGTTACTTCTTTGATTGGTCTGTTCATACCTTTTTGATTATTATGAACGTCCACATCTTTATGTATACCTTATATATAAGAAGTCGGGCGCTGAGTTCATATTTACGCGGAAAGAGGTAGTACCAATACCTAGAACTTCATAAATATGTTCACACGCCCGACCCTACGTCGCACGTATGAAACTGATTTATTGAAGTTCTTGTTTTTATGCATTAATTAAATTTGGTACTTTTCTTTCCGCACAAAACGTTTCAATATGCCGCATTTCTCTTCGGCTTTCAAGTGACAAAGATAAAGAATCTTGTGGGAATAGCAAAGAATGTGACAAGAAAGTTGAGACTGTTATAACTTCCGCATGGAGGCACACTGCATGGATTGGAGATGTGTCATTATCCACCACAGAGTGACACAGAGTTCCATGGAGCAAACTTAATCTGTTGATAACTAATGATACTTATCTGTATAAATCTGTTGTGAATACGAGTTTCGACATACCCCCTCTCTGTGTCACTCTGTGCTCTCTGTGGTGAGTTTTTGATACGCCCACTTGCTCTCCCCGAATATTTTCACTAAGTTTGTCACCCATTAACGTGACGAACACGATATGAATAAGAACTTACACCCTTTGATGCTGGCCGGAACCGGTAGCGATGTAGGCAAAAGCATCATTGCCGCAGCTTTCTGCCGTATATTTCTGCAAGACGGTTATCATCCGGCACCATTCAAAGCACAAAACATGGCATTGAACTCTTATGCCACTCCCGAAGGACTTGAAATAGGAAGGGCGCAAGCCGTGCAGGCCGAGGCCGCAGGTGTGCCTTGCCATACGGATATGAACCCGTTGCTTCTGAAACCATCGTCCGATCATACTTCACAGGTGGTGCTCAACGGACGTCCCATCGGCAATCGGAATGCTTACGAATATTTCCGCCGTGAAGGGCGGGAGGAATTGCGAAAAGAGGTTCATGCCGCATTCGACCGTTTGGCTGCCCGATATAATCCGGTAGTGATGGAGGGAGCGGGGAGTATCTCCGAGATCAATCTTCGTGACAGCGATCTGGTGAATCTGCCCATGGCCATGCATGCCGGGGCAGATGTGATTCTCGTGGCTGATATAGACCGTGGAGGAGTGTTTGCCAGTGTTTACGGTTCGGTGATGCTGCTTCGGCCGGAAGAGCGGAAGCATATCAAGGGGATATTGATTAATAAATTCCGTGGAGATATCCGCCTTTTCGAGTCGGGGGTAAAGATGCTGGAAGATCTTTGTGGTGTTCCGGTGGTTGGGGTGGTGCCCTACTATAAAGATATCTATATTGAGGAAGAAGACTCGGTGATGCTTCAGACCAAGAATATCCGTGCCGGACAAGGCAAAGTGAATGTGGCTGTCGTGTTGCTTCGTCATTTAAGCAATTTCACCGACTTCAATGTCTTGGAGCGCGATTCGCGTGTACACCTGTTCTACACCAACAATACGGACGAGTTGATGAAAGCGGATATCATCCTGTTGCCCGGTTCGAAAAGCACTTTGTCCGATCTGTATGAGTTGCGCCGTAACGGAGTGGCGCAGGCCATCGTCCGTGCTCACCGCGAAGGTGCCACGGTAATGGGCATTTGTGGAGGTTACCAACTGATGGGTAGGGAGGTTTGCGATCCCGATCATGTGGAAGGCGAGATAGAACGCTTGCCGGGATTGGGGTTACTGCCTGTCAGCACCCGCATGCAGGGAGAGAAGGTTACCCGCCAGGTACGGTTTCGTTTTCTTGAAGACAGCGCTGTCTGCGAAGGATACGAAATACACATGGGAACGACCACGCCCCTTGCGGATGTTCCAGTTTCTCCACTCAACCATCTGGCGGATGGAAGGGAGGATGGGTATTTTGTAGACCGCACCTGCATGGGAACATACGTACATGGCATTCTCGACAATCCTTCAGTTATCGATTACCTGCTGGAGCCTTTCGCCGATAAACTGAAAGAGACGGCTTTTGATTACAAAGCATTTAAAGAAGAACAATACGATAAACTGGCAGCCCATGTCCGTAAGCACGTCGACTTGCCGCTTATCTATCAAATATTGACAGACAATGATTGAAGGACACGGAGACGATTCTTATAAATACCGCCACCCGATACGGAGCAATTTCAGTTCCAACGTATATAATAAGGTGAACCTCGACGGACTGCGTGCACATTTGTGCGGGCGCATCTCTGCCATATCCGCTTATCCCGAACCGGAACCTTATACGCTGGAGGCCCGTCTGGCGGACCGCCACGCTCTGCCTGCCGCTTCGGTTTGCGTGACGAATGGCGCTACGGAAGCCATTTATCTGATAGCGCAGACCTTTCGGGGAACGAACACGGCCATTCTGATGCCTACGTTTAGTGAGTATGCCGATGCCTGCCGCATGCATGGGCACAAGGTCACATCGCTGTACACACTCGATGCAGTGCCGGAGGACGTGCATATGGTCTGGCTTTGCAATCCGAACAACCCGACCGGAGAGGTGCGTGATAAGAAGTATCTGACGGAACTGATCGCAAAGCATCCCCGGGTCTGTTTCGTGATCGATCAGTCATACGAGTATTTCACGTTGAAAGAGCTTTTTACGGCGCAGGAAGCTGCCGGATTTCCCAATGTGATCCTTCTACATTCGATGACCAAACGCTATGCCATTCCGGGACTTCGGTTGGGGTATGTCACTGCGCATCCCGGACTGATAGGGCGTCTGCGTACGAACCGGATGCCCTGGTCGGTCAATCAGCTTGCCATCGAAGCAGGACTCTACCTGCTTTCCGAAGGCATCCCGGCCGGTCTCTCCATGAAAGATTATCTGGCGGAATGTGCCCGCCTGAAAAGTTCGCTCGAGGCGATAGGCGGGTTAGAGGTCTGGCCTACCGATACTCACTTTATGCTGGTGTGCCTGCGTTTCGGAAAAGCTGCTGCTCTAAAGGAATATCTGGCCCGTGAAGAAGGGATTCTGATTCGGGATGCTTCCAACTTCGAAGGGCTGGACGAACGTTTCTTCCGCATTGCCACCCAGACACCGGAAGAGAATGACGAACTGGTGGGAGCGATTGCGAAGTGGATGGCGGAGTAATGACTGACTGATAGGATAGAGAAAGTATGGATGGAATGTTCTTTTGGTATATTAGCCTTGTGTATTTTTGCAGGTTGTTTCCGTTACCGTTAGCCTGGTTGTTCGATCGCTGGCAAGGCGATCCGTCCTGGTTGCCGCATCCTGTGGTAGGATTCGGTAAACTGATAGCTTGGGGAGAGAAGTGTCTGAATGCGGGGAGGGCCCGCGTTTGGAAAGGGGGAATGATGTCGGTAGCATTGATTGCGGGAGTCTACTTTTTTACCTTCCTCTTTTTTAAAGTGATCGGAGAGTATTCCATCATACTGACAGCGCTGATACAAACACTGCTGATCTTTTGTTGCCTGGCAGGTACAACCCTGATACGTGAGGTCCGGATGGTCTTCGAAGCCGTAGACCGTTCATTGGACGAGGGGCGTAAACAAGTGGCCCGCATTGTGGGACGGGATACCTCTGCACTATCTGCACAAGAGGTGCGTACCGCAGCTTTGGAGACTTTAGCCGAAAATCTGAGTGATGGGGTAATTGCACCACTTTTTTGGTATGCAGTGTTGGGAGTGCCCGGCATGATGGCGTACAAGATGGTGAATACACTTGACTCTATGATCGGTTACCGCAACGAGCGTTACCGTCAATTCGGCTGTATAGCTGCCCGGATCGATGATGTTGCCAATTATATTCCTGCCCGCCTGACGGCTTTGTTGATGATCCTCGTCAGCGGACGGTTTTCTTTGCTCAGGTTCGTGGGTAAATATGGCAGCCGGCACGCCAGCCCAAACTCCGGTTATCCCGAAGCTGCTTTGGCCGGTATTCTGAATTGCCGTTTCGGCGGGCCCCACTATTATTTCGGCGAAGAGGTGTGGAAGCCTTTTATAGGCAACAACGAACGAGCATTGACAACCGAGGATATGAAGAAAGCCGTCTGTGTCAATCGGCAGGCAGAGGTACTGATGGTTGTGTTGGTGTGGCTGACTATTCTTCTGTCTTTGAGTTAAGTTGCAGCCGGACCACTCCGCCGTAAGGTGTCAGTGCGTTAAAAGCGTCTTCCATTCTCAGTATCCCTGCATAGATTTGTGCACAAATCAGCACCCCTCCATGTGCAAAGACGGCTATGCGTTTATACTCTTTTCCACTCACTTCATTCAGGAACTCCGATACCCGTTGAAGCTGCATCATAAAAGACTCTCCGCCTGTAGCAGCTACATGGAAGTAGTCGTTATACCACTCCTCCAGTCGCGGATCACATATTTTATCAAACTCCTGCATCTCCCATTCACCGAAGTTCAGCTCTTTCAGCCGGGCATCACGAATGGCATCCGGATAACCGCAGTGGTCTGCCAGGCGGGTGCAACGACTCAGCGGGCTTGTGAATACGGCATCAAATACGTCGTTCTGTAGTTGTTGAGCCGTAATTGAGGCTTCTTCTTCAAAACTATCTCGCAAAGGTACATCAGTCTGGCCATAACAGACTCCTTTAGGAACATCGACAGAGGTATGGCGGATTAATATGACTTCCATGACTATATAAACATTAGTATAACTATTCCCAGGTAGAAAGACAGTTCGCTTAGAAGAAACAGTGCCCCGCAACAGTCGCCGGTATAACCTTGCAACTTCCGTTTCATCAGTGTGCAAAGCAGATACAGCATGACCAGCGGAAATACGATAGCCATCCAGTATCGGTACGGTAGCAGGAGTGCTGAAGGAAGTATACCGCATAACAGACCGAAAGCACATTCTCCGCCTGACATTCTGTTATATACTACTTTGGCCTTGCTTTCTTCTTCTTTCCGTGCGTAAGGCAGGAAGTTGATGATTTGTGATGAGGTCAGCTTGCTTATCGTGTCGCCTGCAATCAATGTAATACATGCGAAGGAGAGGGGGAGCGACATCAAAAGACTCCATAGAAGAAGGAAGTAGAAAATCAACCCGATGACACCGTAGCTGCCGATATGCGAATCTTTCATGATGGAGAGAATCCGCTCCCGGTTCGTACCTCCTCCGAATCCATCGAAGAAATCTGCCAACCCGTCTTCGTGTAGGGCACCGGTGATCAATAACCGGGCGGCAAGTGCCAACAATACGGCAACGGAGAAGGGGAGGATCTGTGCGCTCAACCAAAGTACTCCTGCCATGATGCCGCCCGTGAGCCATCCGGACAAAGGCCAGTAAGGCACAACGTGTTTAAAACATTCTGCCGGAACTTCGCGGATACGCCAGAAGGGGAGGCGGGTAAAAAAGATAAATGCTGCTAATATATTCATCGGCAAATCTTATTAGAAATATTTGGTGATGGCTGCATGTGCAAAGTTGTCCATCTCGTTGATCATCCGTATGGCAGAGTCAATGATAGGATAGGAGCAGATGGCTCCGGTTCCTTCTCCGAGACGTAAACCCAGATTCAGTAATGGCTTGGCTCCCATGGCATCAAGTACCAGCTTATGTCCGGCTTCATCTCCCTGATGACCGAAGATGGCATAATGCAATACCTCAGGGTAAAGTTGGGAGGCTGCAAGGATGCAGTTTGTCATGATGAATCCGTCTACCAGGATAATCATCTTTAACTCGGCTGCCTGAAGCATGGCGCCTATTGCCATTACCATTTCCAGTCCGCCGAAATAGCGGATCAGGTCGTGTGCGCTTCCGTCTCCCTGATAATGGTCCAGTGCCTGCTGCAATACATTATATTTATGACGGACGCCTGCATTGTCGAGTCCGCTGCCTGCTCCGACACACAGTTCGAGAGGAATATGGGTGAAGCACGTCATCCACATGGAAGACGAAGAAGTGTTGCCGATACCCATTTCGCCCAAAGAAAGCACATTGCACCCTTCGGCATGACACTGACGGACTACTTCCGCTCCGCGCTCGATGCACAAATTCATTTCTTCTTCTGTCATGGCTGCCTCGTACAGATAGTTACGCGAGCTTTTGCGTACCTTCATGTTGATGATTCCTTTCTCGTATGGGAGGTCGTAATCCACTCCGGCATCTACAATCTTCAACTCGAATCCGTGCTGGCGGCAAAGGAAGTTGACACCTGCCCCTCCGTGAAGAAAATTGCTGATTTGTTGCCAGGTGATCTCTTTGGGAGAGAGGCTGACTCCCTCGTCGACAATGCCATGATCGGCTGCGAATATGATATTTTGAGGATGTCTCAGCTCGGGAGTAAGTGTTTGCTGGATAAGCCCGATCTGCAAGGCCAGTTCTTCAAGTGTTCCCAGAGAGCCTTTGGGCTTGGTCAGATTATTTATTTTGTCGGTCAGTGCTTTCCGGATGGTTTCGTCCGGTCTGGTGATTTGAAATGTTTTCATTTTATAAGGGTTATTCTATCATTTACTTTTCGTCTTTTACTTTCACAGGAATCCCCGATACCATTAGTATTACCCGATTGGCCCGGGAGGCTATATACTGGTTCATCCATCCTTGCATGTCAGTGAACTTTCGTTGTATCAGGTTTTCTGAAGTTCCTCCCATACCGATTTCGTTGGTGACAAAAATAAGGGTCGCGTCCTGTTGTGTCAGTCGGTCAAACTCGGCTTTAACAGCAGTCAGTGCCTTGTCGGTGTCTGCTTTGAGATCAAAGAAATAATTGGTGCACCAGAGGGTTACACAATCGATCAGCACTACACGCCCTTCCAAAGAGTGGCGGCTCAATTCTTTTTCTTCCTCTATATTGGTCCATTCCGGTCCGCGGTTGGCTTGATGGCGCAATACCCTTTGACGAAATTCTTCGTCCCAGATACGTGAGGTGGCCAAGTAAACCGGATTAGGAGAGAGGGATAACGCCAGGCGTTCGGCATAGCTGCTTTTGCCCGAACGGGCTCCTCCGGTGATGAGTATGATCTGTTTCATGAATCTATCTGTGTATTTTGGGTTAGCAAATGTACGGTAATATTTTATATTTCCATTCCCGGATGCAAAATATTGTGCCATTGCTATGGGTATTTCGGAAACAATATTTATCTTTGCATGGCTTTACAAAATAAAAGCAACACATGCGGTAGTAGCTCAGTTGGCAGAGCGGCGGCTTCCCAAGCCGCAGGTCACGAGTTCGACCCTCGCCTACCGCTCAAAAGTTTATCTCCTCAACTAAAATAGAATATCGCAGATTTCTCCAGTCTTTTGTAGGAAAAGAATGATGGATCTGCGGTTTTTTATGTATTTCTTCTGTCACTCTTTGTTCTTTTCTTACCTTTGTGAATCAATTTAATAGATAATCACATGAACAAGAAACTAATCCTATCTATTTTCGTTCTGGCAGGTGCTCCTGTGCTGCTGTCGGCTGCAGGAGAAGCACGGTTGTTGCGTTTCCCCGCTACGAACGGAAATGAGATCGTATTTTCGTATGCGGGCGATTTGTATAAAGTGCCTGCTTCGGGAGGTGAAGCACAACGCCTGACTTCCCATGTGGGATACGAAATGTTTCCCCGGTTTTCTCCGGACGGCAAAACGATTGCATTCACCGGGCAGTACGATGGAAATACAGAAGTGTATACCATGCCTGCAACGGGTGGCGAACCACTACGGATAACCTACACGGCTACCAATAGCCGTGACGACTTGGGTGACCGTATGGGACCTAACAACATTGTTATGACATGGACTCCGGACGGACAACGTATCGTGTATCGTAATCGCATCAGCGACGGATTCTCCGGTAAACTCTTTACAGTAGACAAAGAAGGCGGATTGTCAGAAGTCATTCCTCTTCCCGAGGGAGGCTTTTGCAGCTATTCACCGGACGGAAAACAATTGGCATACAACCGGGTGATGCGCGAATTTCGTACCTGGAAGTATTATAAAGGCGGTATGGCCGATGACATCTGGGTGTATAATCCGGGAAACAAAACAGTGGAGAATGTTACCAATAATGTAGCTCAGGACATTTTTCCGATGTGGATTGGCGATGAAATCTTTTCCTTTCCGACCGTGACCGTATCATGAATATCTTCGCATACAATACGAAGACCAAACAGACTGTAAAGGTGACGAACTTCACTGAGTATGATGTGAAATTCCCAAGCGTCCATGGCAATACCATCGTTTTTGAAAACGGCGGATATATTTATAAGATGGATGCTGCGGCCCGGAAAGCTGAAAAGGTAAACATTACACTGGCTTCTGATAATATCTATGCCCGCACCGATTTGAAAGAGGGAGCGAATTATGTGACTGCGGCCAGCCTTTCACCGGATGGAGCACGGATGGTAGTGACAAGCCGGGGTGAAGTATTCAATCTGCCGGTAGAGAAAGGGGTTACAAAAAATATAACTCGTTCGCCGGGAGCTCACGATCGTGATGCACAGTGGTCACCGGACGGAACACAGATTGCTTATATCTCTGATGCCACAGGGGAAACCGAACTTTATCTGCAGAATGCGGCAGGTGGCGAACCGATGCAGTTAACTCATAAGAACGATACATATATCCGTGACTTTAAATGGAGTCCGGATTCTAAGAAGATAGTGTATATGGATCGTAAGAACCGAGTTAATCTGCTGGATGTGGCTTCCGGGAAAGTTTCTTTATTATTGCAAGATCCGGTGGGAGTGCCGGGTGGAGTTACTTTCTCTCCGGACAGTGAGTGGTTGACTTATACACGGATGGGTAAAAATGAAATCAATGTCGTATATGTCTACAACATTGCGGAAAAGAAAGAATATCCGGTGACCGACAAATGGTATAACTCTTCTTCTCCGGTGTTCAGTGCCGACGGAAAGTATCTGATATTCTCTTCTGCCCGTGATTTTAACCCGACTTACGGATCATTGGAATGGAACCATGTATATAATAATATGTATGGTGTGTACATCGCTTTGCTGTCTAAGGATACATCGTCTCCTTTCATGCAGAAAGATGCGGAAGTGGCTGTATCTAATGCTACCCCAAAAAGCGGGGATAAGAAACCGGCAGATAAGAAGGAAGTGGCCGATGCTTCGTTGGTGAAGTTCGATCCGGATGGCATTACCGATCGCATCGTTCGCTTGCCCTTGTCTCCGTCTTATTATGGTAACTTCTATTCGGATGGCAACAAGGTGTACTACTGGGGACGCGGTGGTACGAAAATGTATGACTTGGCAAGTCAGAAAGAGGAATCGATTGCCGATGGAGCTTCGATGGATGTTACTTACGATGGTAAGAAGGCACTTTTCTTTAAAGGCCGTCAGATTTATGTGACCAATCTTCCTTCGGGTAAGACAGAACTGACCGCTCCGGTCGATTTAAGCAATATGAAGATTACTGTGGATTATCCGAAAGAGTGGGCACAAATTTTTGATGAAGCTTGGCGTGCCTATCGTGACGGATTCTATCAGGAGAGCATGCACGGTGTAGATTGGAAAGCAATTAAAGAAAAATATGCGGTCTTGCTGCCTTACGTTAAAACTCGTTTAGACCTGAATTACATTATTGGTGAGATGATAGGTGAATTGAACTGTGGACATGCTTATGTCAATCCGGGAGAAACGGAACAGCCCAAACGGATCAATACCGGCCTGCTTGGTGCGGAAATAACTCGCGACAAGAGTGGCTTTTTCCGTCTGGAGAAGATATTCCCCGGAGCATCTTGGAGCAAAGAACTGCGCTCTCCGCTTACGGAACCGGGTGTTGATGTGAAAGTGGGAGAGTACATCGTAGCTATTGACGGTGTGCCGACTAATACAGTTAAAGATATGTATTCTTTACTGGTGGGTAAAGCAGAGATACCTACTGAAATTTCGCTGAATGTCAAACCTCAGCTTTCCGGAGCACGTAAGGTTGTGATCAGTCCGCTTGCCAATGAATATCCTTTGATACATTACAATTGGGTACAGGATAATATAAAGAAGGTGGACCAGGCTTCCAACGGACGTATCGGATATATTTATATTCCGGATATGGGGCCGGAAGGCTTGAACGAGTTTGCCCGCTATTTCTATCCGCAACTTGATAAAGAAGGGTTGATTATCGATGATCGTGCCAATGGTGGAGGTAATGTTTCACCAATGATTTTGGAACGTCTTTCCCGTGAACCTTATCGTCTGACTATGGGTAGAGGTACCAGCCATGTGGGAACAGTGCCTGATGCTGTACAGGTGGGACCGAAGGTTTGTTTGATTAATAAATACTCCGCTTCAGATGGCGACCTGTTCCCGTGGGGCTTCCGCGCACTTGGCTTGGGTAAGTTGATAGGAACTCGTACCTGGGGAGGCATTGTGGGTATCAGCGGATCATTGCCATACATGGATGGTACGGACATACGTGTGCCATTCTTTACGAGCTATGACCCGAAGACCGGGAAATGGATTATTGAGAACCATGGAGTAGATCCGGATATTTTGATTGACAATGATCCGGTGAAGGAGTGGAATGGAGAAGACCAGCAACTGAACAGAGCCATCGAAGAGGTTATGAAACAGCTTAAAGATCGTAAACCGTTGCCTCCGGTACCTGCTCCGAGAGATTTTAGTAAATAAACTGATAAGCCTTTGTAGCAAAAGGCTTGTTCACCACAGATTCTATGGATTTCCACAGACTTATTTCCCTATTTCTGTATGAATCCATACAATCTGTGGCGTTTTTTTAATGTACAGTTTTTAAAGTCTATATGAAACAAGAACTAAAGGAAAAGCTTTTGCTTTTAGCGGATAAATATGAGGTGGAAGAATTTATTATGGATGATCCGATACAGTTTCCCCATCGGTATACTGATAAAGCTGATATTGAGATCTCCGGACTGATCGCTTCCTGGATCGCTACCGGTAATAGAAAGGCCATTATCAAAAGTGGTGACCGGATTGATCACGAGCTTTTCCTGAATGCTCCATATCGATATATATTAAGTGAAGAATGGAGGAAATATCGGGGAGTAACATCCAGTTTTTATCGCTATTACTCTTGGAATGATTTCTATATACTCTGCCAGACTTTGTATGCTGCCTACCGGGAGCATGGAGATCTGGAATCCTATTTGTGCCATTCTCTCTCTTCCGGTACGCCATTGGAAAGATTGCAATCGGTGTTCGGACATATCAATGGGATGCCTGCTTTGTCAAGTGCTTCCGAAGCAAAGAAAATGTGTATGTTTCTGCGTTGGATGATTCGTAGGGATTCTCCTGTCGACCTCGGTATTTGGCGGAGTTTCAGTCCCTCAGATCTAATTATCCCTCTTGACACTCATGTACATCGCATCTCGACTGATCTTGGATTGACCAATGCACGTAAATGCCTGAAAACAGCACGTTGCATTACTGATGCGTTGCGGGAGATATGGCCGGATGATCCGGTAAAGGGAGATTTTGCTCTTTTCGGATTTGGTATCAACGAACCGATGAAAAGTTAGGTACGTTCATAAGCAACTCTTTGTTTTGACGATCTGTTCTTTGGGTGATAAAGAATGCGTTAATCCTCTAATATGTATGGCTCCCGTTGGAAGAGAAGGGTAGGAAATGGTGATCTCTTGTCTTTAGAGAAACCATAAACCGGTCGGTTGTCGATCCATAAACCGGCTGATTTATATATAACCTTGGTATGACCTCTCTTAAAATTATAGATAAAGAATGAGCACAGTTCACCCATTTTTAGTATTTTTGCATCCTGTTTTGAAGATAGAAAACTTTAAAAGAAGAAAAATATAATGGCAAAAGAACTGAAAGACCTGACCAAACGCAGCGAAAACTATTCGCAGTGGTACAATGATTTGGTGGTGAAAGCCGATTTGGCAGAACAATCGGCTGTGCGTGGATGTATGGTGATTAAGCCTTACGGATACGCTATTTGGGAGAAAATGCAGCGTCAGCTGGACGACATGTTTAAAGAAACCGGACACGTTAATGCTTATTTCCCGTTGCTGATTCCGAAATCATTTCTGAGTCGTGAAGCTGAACACGTAGAAGGCTTTGCCAAGGAGTGTGCCGTAGTAACACATTATCGCCTGAAAAATGCCGAAGATGGTTCGGGTGTGGTGGTCGATCCTGCTGCAAAATTGGAAGAAGAGTTGATTATTCGTCCGACTTCTGAAACAATCATTTGGAATACTTATAAAAACTGGATCCAGTCATATCGTGATCTGCCTATTTTATGTAATCAGTGGGCTAACGTTTTCCGTTGGGAAATGCGTACGCGATTATTCCTCCGGACTGCGGAATTCTTGTGGCAGGAAGGTCATACAGCACACGCAACGCGCGAAGAGGCGGAAGAAGAGGCTATCCGTATGTTGAATGTATACGCCGAATTTGCAGAGAAGTATATGGCAGTTCCGGTAGTTAAAGGTGTGAAATCGGCTAATGAGCGCTTTGCCGGTGCACTTGACACGTATACCATCGAGGCAATGATGCAGGATGGTAAGGCATTGCAGAGTGGTACTTCACACTTCTTGGGACAGAATTTCGCAAAAGCATTCGATGTTCAGTTTGTAAATAAAGAGAACAAGCTTGAATATGTATGGGCTACCTCTTGGGGTGTTTCCACCCGTCTGATGGGGGCACTGATCATGACTCACTCGGATGATAACGGTCTGGTACTTCCTCCGCATCTGGCTCCGATCCAAGTAGTGATCGTTCCTATCTATAAGAATGACGAGCAGTTGAAGCTGATTGATGCTAAGGTAGAAGGTATTGTGGCAAGATTGAAGCAATTGGGCATTTCAGTGAAATATGATAATGCTGACAATAAACGTCCGGGCTTTAAATTTGCCGATTATGAATTGAAGGGTGTGCCTGTCCGTCTGGTGATGGGTGGACGTGACTTGGAGAACAATACGATGGAGGTAATGCGTCGTGATACTCTGGAAAAAGAGACTGTGACTTGCGATGGAATTGAGACGTATGTTCAGAATCTGCTGGAAGAGATCCAAGCTAACATCTATAAGAAAGCGCGTACTTATCGTGACTCACGTATCACTACGGTGGATAGCTATGATGAGTTTAAGGAGAAAATCGAAGAAGGCGGCTTTATCCTGGCTCACTGGGATGGAACAGTGGAGACGGAGGAAAAGATCAAAGAGGAGACAAAGGCGACGATTCGTTGCATTCCGTTCGAATCGTTTGTTGAAGGTGACAAAGAGCCGGGTAAGTGTATGGTGACAGGAAAACCGTCTGCTTGCCGTGTGATATTTGCTCGTTCTTATTAATCATTAATATAAGGTATAGAAAGAAAAGGTTGGAGGTACCCGAAATGTGAACTTCCGACCTTTTTCTTTTTTATCATTAATCTGATAATTCTATGAATCCATTGTTAAATCTTATCTGGCTGCTTTGTGGCGGCATCTTTACTGCGATAGAATATCTTATTTCAAGTCTTTTAATGATGATTACCATTATTGGTATTCCATTCGGCTTTCAGACATTGAAATTGGCCGGACTTGCTTTATGGCCATTTGGCAAAGAGGTGAGAAGTACTCCTGATTCTGGAGGTTGCCTCAGTATCATAATGAATATCATCTGGTTGTTTCTAGGTGGAATTTGGATCAGCCTCTCTCACTTGGGATGGGGGATTTTGCTTTGTATTACCATTATCGGTATACCGTTCGGAAAGCAGCACTTTAAGTTAGCCGGACTCGCTTTGACTCCTTTCGGAAAGGTGATTGTCGACAAAAGCTTCTAAATGAAATGCTCTTTCGGCGCATTTAGCAAGTTTTACTCTAAGAGCTATTTCACTTCTATTTGGTAGTTTTGTCATCAGTAAAAAGACAGAGAGCATTACATTGGATGCTCTCTTTTCATTTCCGATTTCGCTTTTAGGGTCTCTTTCACCGAATCATTCGGTATGCTGTCCTTAGCGGCAGCTTGCTTCCGTCTCAGGTTTCTCAGTTTCCATTTATTCCAAAAAAGAAGCTCACTCCATTTATTGAAGTCCTTTTTATACATGATACCGATTCCTTGTGTAGTCAGGTTGGTTCGCGTATAATAGCGGTCATTCGTTTCATTGTATGCTTTTAGGCGTATGTCTCCCGAACGGTTGAGTAACCATTCTGCTTCAAAGTCTCCAATGAAGTTGGTATTTGCCAATGGATTGTCCCGGTAGCCGAAATTCCCGTTGATTAGCAAGCGGTTGTTCAGCAACTGCCCGGATAAGATGCCTTCTATTTCCATGTCCGTCCAACCCTTGTCACCTGTACTGAGATTAGTGCCGATGTTCCAGTTGTTGTTATCGAATACTTGTGACAACAGATTGTTTAACTGTCCGGATAGGGTAGAGAACAGGGCCGATGATGTCATGTTGGAGTTTTGGGTACCTCCGGTACTTTCCTGCGGATAGAACTTGCCAATGCCCAATAGGTAGAGAATTTGCATGTTCATCTGTTCGTCTGTACTGATATAATTGCGTACCAGTGTCTGTATCTCGTCCCGTTCATTGGGGAGTTCAATTCCCAACTTGATGTTAGGACGCCAGAGAATTCCTGTCAGATTCATGATGCAATTCACTTTCACATTAGGTTGTTGGGTAATCGTTTCCGAAGCGTCGGGAATCAGGTCGTTCAGTGAAGCTGAATTTACCGTGTAACTAGCCTGAATGTCAAGTGTCGCATCCAATGGGGGACCGTTGAAAGTGATGCTACTTCCGTCTTTAATGATAAAATCTTTGCGGATGACCTCTTGCAAACTGAATTTGTAGATACCTTGGTTGATACGGTAATTACCGAACATTTTCACATCTCCTTTATTAAAGAACTCTGTACGTATGTTACCGGAGCCTTTACCGCTGATGTAATCTCCGGCAATAGGGTCCATGATAATTTTCATTGTAGCATCCGGAGTAGCATCTATCAACAGGTTTAGTCGAATATCCGTTTTGGATTCTTCCTCTTCCATCTCTTGCTGTAACCGATCGTATTCTGACATTACATTAATAGAATCCTGCACAAACCTGCGGGGCGTTTTATCGACAAACTTAATAAACTGGTTGCTGGCTGCTGAAGCTGTTGCGTTGGTTATGTAGACAAAATTGGTGTTACGATTGGTAGTGACAGCTGCATTGACTTGTAATTCCTGCGGGTTTCCAATCAACATTGCATTACCGGTTCCATATACTTTTCCGTAAAAGTTAATATCCGGATTTTCTTTCGTATTCATAAGTAACATGTTGTTCACGTTGAATTCGAAATGATAACTTAGGTCCCTGAAATGCCGGAAATTCAGTTTGCCGTTCATAGTACCCTGATGTCCTTCCATATCTGCTATGCGTATATTATCGAAGCTAATGCCACTGGTGGACAAACGGATGGTGTCTGTTACAGCGAACGAAGTATTCAGTATTCCTATTTTTAAGGATGCGTCCGTCATCAGGTTCCCTTCGATATTGAGTGCTTTGAACTTTCCGTAGAAATGGGCTTTACCACTGGTACGTCCATGCAGGTCTTCAACAATGGAACGCATGAAGTATTGGAGAAATTGGATATTCGTATGCTCCGTCTCTATATTCAAGTCTAGTTTGCTTTCTGGTTTTAACGGATAGACATGCCCGATGACATGCGTCTTCGACACTCCTTCTTCTTCCATGTGTGCATCAAGAAAGATAGCACGCATGTCGTTCTTCCACGCACCGTAAATATCCATAGCCCCCAACGAGGCATCATTAAAGGTGAAGTTTTTAAAATGCAGGCGGGTGTTCATGACCGGTTCTTTTAAAATGCCACTGGCATATGCTGTTCCCGTAGCGTCTCCTTTGAAGTCCACATCGTCAAAGTTTACCACATCGAACACGTAGCCTACATTGATGTCCTTTAGTTCTACTTTTAATGTATCTTTGGCTTGTTCTGAAATGCGTCCATTGATACGGATATGACGGTCCTGATGTGAAAAATAGAAATCATTCACATCTATTTTTCCTGAATCGACGACAACTTGTGACGGATGAACCTGCCATAGAGTATCATTCAGGATGATGTCTGTCTGTTTAATATCTACGACAGTTTTCAGTGGGGACTTTTCTTCGGCTGCGCGGAAGAAACTGGCGGCGGCAGATAGTCGTCCGCTATAAGTACTGATGGCATTGTTACCCCAGTTGATATTGGCATTTATAGTGTCATTCTTGGCTTGTGCGTCCAGAGAGATGCTTACAGCACTTTCTTTCTTTAGGTTATTGAACCGGACCTTTGCTTTGAACTGATCGGTAGGATTCTCACAAAGTACCAAACCTGACTCGATAAACGTGTTTTGATATTGTAAACGTGGAAAATAGCCTTCTACACGCAAGCGTTGTGCCTGATCGTTGAAGTAACCTTTCACAGTCGAGTGTGAATATATTTTCAATGGGATGTCAAATACTGTCGACAACAGTTCTGTATTAAATATGTGAATATCGAAACTAAAGTTATTATTGGTTTTAATAGGCTTTTTATCCGGTTGAATTAGTGAAGGAATATATCGCCGCATAATGTTCATAACACTTGCCGGAAGCGTATGATACAGGTAATTGCCTTCGATACTTGCTTTTAAGAAACTGGAGGTTAGTTTCAATTGGTTCTCTTTATCTTGGCGGGTTGCAGTGATGTTGATATTATCCAGAAAATAGCTCTTCTCTGGTGCGGTAAATTGTAAGCTGTCTATATTGATTTCACCCATCATTTCATCGATGGAACCACCCCGGAAATTAGCTTTTAGCTTCAAAGAAAATTCTGCATCCGGATACTCCTTTGTCAGATTCAGGTCGTGTGGACGTATTTTGTCTATGACTGCATTGAAGTTAAAAGTAGGGACTTTTTCGACTACATTGATGTTGCCGTTTAAATGTACCGAACCGTTTTCGTCATTCAATGCCACTTTACCGCCAAAAACCACCGCGTTTGAATTCTCCGTCCAGCGTGATGTTTTCATATTTATAATTACTGTATTCGAGGGATGCTATCAAACCTTTTAACGTAATGGAAGGATATTGGCTCTTGTAGTGGTTTCCTCGGACATCCAGATTAAAGGTAATCTTGCCCAATTGCTTGTTTCCTAGCAGTTGCCCTAACTCAAAATCGGTGGTCTTTACGCCTCCTGAATAAGAAAACAGCGCTTTAGCTTTATCGGAACTAAGCTTTAAGTCGGTTTGGACGGAGCCTATGTCAGTACGGAACAGGCCGTACATAACCAAGTCTGTAAAGTACCCTGATATTTCACCATGAAAAGAGGTATTTCCTAAGTGTTGTAATACAGGGGGAACGCCATTATAGTGCGGGCTTAGATTGCGCACTAAAAATCCGATCCCCTCTTTGTTGGCAGAGAGGTTGGCCAGATGTCCATAAACGTAAGCGTCTTGAGGACGTGATAAGTCTTGTAAAGATACATCTCCTTTTAGTCGGAACTTATCTCCTGCGTTGATTTCCAGTGTCCTGCAATTCAGTTGATTGAGCGTACCTTCTACATCAATGTTGAGATCTAGTTTTTCTTTAAAATTGGATAATGCCGGGACAAAAGCTGAAATGTCATTCAAAGTCACATGAGATGGTAAAGTACGGAAAGAGAAGCGAACGTTATCGGCAAAATGGTTGAGTGCTTTCAAACTGTCATATTCCATTCGGATAGTATCCATTTTCATTTCGGTACCCGGCATTTCTATTGCGAAATTTTCTATTTTCATGTCTTTGTTATTAGCAATGACTTTCAGGCTCAACTTTCGTAGTTCAAAGCCCGATTGTTCGTCTACACTCAGGCGTTTGATGGCTGCATTGATCGAATCGTTTTGAAGTGCCTTGAGTGAAATGTTGGCAATGATATTGTGTAGTTTGATATGTTGCGGGTTAAACTTTCCGGGCGTTTCTTCTTCCGATAATACGTCGTAGGATAGTTTACCACGGCGTATTAATATGGAATTAATACGTAGATCAATGTCCTTTTTTGTTTTTACTGTATCTTTGGATGCAAATGCGTCCAAGACGAATTTAAAATTTGGCTCCATGTGCGGAGCGGGTTTATTCAAGTTGATATTAAAGCCAAATAACTGCACGCTGCTGATTGTGATTTTTCCGTTGAATAAAGGAATAATATCAAATTTGGCAGAAAGACGTGTAATTTTGAGCATTTCTTTTCCCGATTGATCGTCGAGCAATACATCATCTATAATGATACGGTTTAATAATCCAATGTCTATCTTACCGATAGTCAGTTCTGTACCCAAAGTCCGGGATAGTTCTTTTGTGACAAACGTAGTCATATTTCGCTGGATATATGGAATATTCAGCAAAATAATAGTTCCGATATATATACCTAATATGATACCGATAACCCAACGTACAGTCTTCTTCAGCGTTCTGATAGGCGGTTGTTTTGATTTTGAGAACAAAAATATAAAATAGTTCGTTATGAATCCTACTTTTATCATTACTTTTGCATCGTTTAAATATCAAAAAGCGTATGAGTACAATTATATTAGGAATTGAATCTTCCTGTGACGATACATCAGCTGCAGTTATTAAAGATGGTTATTTGTTATCGAATGTGGTATCTAGCCAGGCTGTACACGAAGCTTATGGTGGAGTAGTACCGGAATTGGCATCGCGTGCTCACCAACAGAATATAGTACCTGTGGTGCATGAAGCGTTGAAGCGTGCAGGAGTGACCAAGGAAGAGTTGAGTGCGGTAGCCTTTACAAGGGGGCCTGGGTTGATGGGGTCATTGCTGGTTGGAGTATCTTTTGCAAAGGGTTTTGCACGTTCATTAAATATTCCGATGATTGATGTTAATCATCTGACAGGACACGTGTTAGCGCATTTTATTAAAGAGGAAGGAGAAGCAAATGAACAGCCCGATTTTCCATTCCTTTGTTTGCTGGTATCCGGAGGTAATTCTCAAATTATATTGGTGAAAGCATATAATGATATGGAGATTCTGGGACAGACTATTGACGATGCTGCCGGAGAAGCAATTGATAAATGTTCGAAAGTAATGGGACTTGGTTATCCGGGGGGACCTATAATTGACCGTTTGGCACGTCAGGGCAATCCGAAGGCTTATACTTTTAGTAAACCTCATATTTCTGGTTTGGATTATAGTTTTAGCGGATTGAAAACGTCGTTTCTTTACTCTCTGCGTGATTGGATGAAAGAGGATCCCGATTTCATCGAACACCATAAGAACGATTTGGCAGCTTCGCTTGAAGCAACGGTAGTAGACATTTTGATGGATAAACTTCGTAAAGCAGCCAAGCAATATAAAATTAATGAAGTGGCTGTAGCGGGCGGTGTTTCTGCTAACAACGGTTTGCGTAATGCCTTTCGTGAGCATGCAGAGAAATATGGTTGGAAAATTTTTATTCCCAAGTTCAGCTATACTACAGATAATGCCGCAATGATCGCTATCACCGGATATTTTAAATATCAGGATAAAGATTTCTGCTCTATAGAACAGCCTGCTTATTCACGTGTAACTTTGTAAGAGCCCTATGTTTGCGGAGATAATAACTATTGGTGATGAACTGTTGATAGGACAGGTGACTGATACCAATTCGGCATGGATGGGGCGCGAATTAAATAAAGTAGGTATAGAGGTGATTCGTGTCGTGTCTGTACGAGATCGGGCAGATGAGATTATTGAAGCTGTAGATGCTTCGATGAAAAGGGCAAATATTGTACTAGTGACAGGGGGCTTGGGACCCACCAAAGATGATATTACCAAACAGACTCTTTGCAAATACTTCGGTACCAGACTGATCTTTAGCGAGGCTGTCTTTGAAAACGTAAAACGGGTATTGGCGGGAAAAATACCGATGAATGCGTTGAATAAAAGTCAGGCAATGGTACCTGAAGATTGTATCGTTATTAATAATCGGGTAGGGAGTGCTTCTGTCAGTTGGTTTGAGAAAGATGGTAAGGTACTTGTTTCTATGCCGGGAGTTCCTCAGGAAATGACCACTGTGATGAGTGAAGAGGTTATTCCACGTTTGTGTGCAAAGTTTCGTACGGATGCAATTATTCATCGAACATTTACTGTACAAAACTATCCCGAATCGGTGTTGGCTGAGAAATTGGAATCTTGGGAAATGGCATTACCTGCTTGTCTAAAACTGGCTTATTTACCAAAACCGGGTTTGATTCGTTTAAGATTGACGGGACGCGGGCAGAATCGTAGCGAGATAGAAGCTTGTGTAAATACTGAGAGTGCCAAACTTGAGGCAATTTTAGGAGAAGATATTTTGGATGAGGAAGATACTCCGATTGAAATTTTGATAGGCGAACTTTTAAAGAAGAAGAATTTGACTCTTTCTACCGCAGAAAGTTGTACCGGTGGAAGCATTGCAGCCCGTATCACTTCGGTTGCCGGCAGTTCGGAATATTTTAAAGGAAGCATAGTAGCGTATGCCAATGAAGTAAAGACGGAGTTGCTGGGTGTATCGATGGAAACGCTTGAAAAAAGAGGTGCGGTAAGTGAGGAAACGGTCATTGAAATGGTAAAAGGTGCGATGAAAGCGCTAAAAACTGACTGTGCTGTAGCTACGTCTGGAATCGCAGGTCCCAGTGGGGGGACTGAAGAGAAGCCGGTTGGTACAGTTTGGATTGCTGCTGCCTATAAAAGTGAAATTTGCACTATGAAGCAGGAAACTAATCGTGGAAGAGAGATGAATGTGGAGAGAGCAAGCAATAATGCCCTTCTATTGCTTCGAAAATTGGTGAAATGAAGAAAAATTACCGCTCAATAATGAATTTATTTAGGAAATACTTGTTTTATATACATAAAAGTGCTTACTTTGCGCTCTGTTTGAAAGAAGTATAGATTAAAACTATAAAAATAAGATAGAAATGTCGAAGATTTGTCAAATTACCGGAAAGAAAGCCATGATTGGCAACAATGTTTCACACTCAAAGAGAAGAACTAAAAGAACCTTTGATTTGAACTTGTTTAACAAAAAGTTCTACTATGTAGAACAGGACTGCTGGATCAGCCTGAGCCTCTGTGCTGCTGGTTTGCGTATTATTAATAAGAAAGGTTTGGACGCTGCTTTGAATGATGCGGTTGCCAAAGGGTATTGTGATTGGAAAACCATTAAAGTTGTTGGCTAAAACGTTAAAAAGAGGAGAAACTGATTATGGCAAAGAAAGCAAAAGGTAATAGAGTTCAGGTGATTCTGGAATGCACAGAACACAAAGATAGCGGTATGCCGGGAACATCTCGTTATATCACAACTAAGAACAGAAAAAATACTACTGAAAGACTTGAGTTGAAGAAATACAACCCGATTCTGAAGAGAGTAACAGTACATAAGGAAATTAAATAATAATAGTATAACCCATGGCAAAGAAAACAGTAGCAAGTTTGCACGAAGGCTCTAAAGAAGGTCGTGCTTACACCAAGGTTATCAAAATGGTGAAATCTCCGAAAACTGGAGCTTACGTTTTGATGAACAAATGGTTGCAAACGAAAAAGTACAAGACTTTTTCAAAAAATAATCAGAATAGCATAAAACGCTATAAACACAAAATCCCCTCATTGGCAAACAGTGAGGGGATTTTTATTGCTTCTTTTTACTTTTCCAATCCTTTGTTATATCTTTGTAGCATAATGTATTATACAAATAATTGTAATCATGGGTATTTTTAGTTTTTTCTCAAAGGAAAAGAAGGAAACTTTAGATAAAGGATTATCTAAAACCAAAGAAAGTGTATTCAGCAAGATTGCCCGTGCGGTGGCCGGAAAATCGAAGGTGGATGATGAAGTGTTGGATAATCTGGAAGAGGTACTTATCACATCGGACGTAGGGGTAGAGACTACTCTTAATATCATCAAGCGTATCGAAAAACGTGCAGCAGAAGATAAATATGTAAATACACAAGAGTTGAATTCGATTCTTCGTGAAGAAATAGCTGCATTACTGACTGAAAATAATTCGGATGATGTTGCCGATTTCGATGTTCCGGTAGAGAAAAAGCCTTATGTTATTATGGTGGTGGGTGTAAACGGAGTTGGTAAAACAACCACTATTGGTAAACTAGCTTATCAATTTAAGAAAGCTGGTAAATCTGTATATTTGGGGGCAGCCGATACTTTTCGTGCAGCAGCAGTGGAGCAATTGGTGATATGGGGCGAGAGAGTGGATGTTCCGGTCATTAAACAAAAGATGGGGGCCGATCCGGCTTCTGTTGCGTTTGATACGTTAAGTTCTGCAGTAGCTAATAACGCTGATGTGGTGATTATTGATACAGCAGGACGTTTGCACAATAAAGTTGGCTTGATGAACGAGCTGACGAAAATTAAAAATGTAATGAAGAAAGTAGTGCCTGATGCTCCAAACGAGGTGTTGTTGGTGCTTGATGGTTCGACCGGACAAAATGCCTTTGAGCAGGCAAAACAATTCACACTTGCAACAGAAGTAACTGCTATGGCTATAACCAAATTGGATGGGACGGCAAAAGGTGGCGTTGTTATCGGAATTTCAGATCAGTTTAAGATTCCGGTGAAATATATCGGATTGGGTGAGGGTATGGAAGACCTACAGGTGTTCCGCAAGAAAGAATTTGTAGACTCCTTATTTGGAGAGAATGCATGAAAAGAAAAACTATAGATATCATAACATTAGGGTGCTCAAAGAACCTGGTGGATTCAGAACAGTTGATGCGTCAATTGGAAGAAGCCGGATATGATGTAACCCATGACTCGGAAAAACCGACAGGAGAGATAGCTGTTATCAATACCTGTGGTTTTATCGGTGATGCAAAAGAAGAATCGATTAATATGATTCTGGAGTTTGCACAAGAAAAAGAAGAAGGCAATTTGGAGAAACTTTTTGTAATGGGCTGTCTTTCGGAACGTTATTTAAAGGAATTAGCGATTGAGATTCCTCAGGTTGATAAGTTTTATGGAAAATTCAATTGGAAGGGGTTGTTACAGGATTTGGGCAAAGCTTACCATGAGGAGCTTCATATTGAGCGTACTCTTACCACTCCCAAACATTATGCTTATCTGAAAATATCAGAGGGTTGTGATCGTAAATGCTCTTATTGTGCTATACCGATTATTACAGGAAGACATGTATCTCGTCCTATAGAAAAAATCTTGGATGAGGTGAGATATTTGGTTTCCAATGGTGTAAAGGAGTTTCAGGTAATTGCTCAGGAATTAACTTACTATGGAGTGGATTTATATAAGAAGCAAATGCTTCCGGAGTTGATCGAACGCATTTCTGAGATTCCGGGTGTAGAATGGATACGTTTACATTATGCATATCCGGCACATTTCCCTGAAGAGTTGTTCCGAGTGATGCGTGAACGAGATAATGTATGTAAATACATGGATATTGCATTACAGCATATCAGTGATAATATGCTGCAACGTATGCGTCGTCATGTGACGAAAAAGGAGACTTACCGGTTGATTGAACAATTTCGTAAGGAAGTTCCCGGGATTCATTTGCGTACGACGTTGATGGTGGGACATCCAGGAGAGACAGAAGAGGATTTTGAGGAATTGAAAGAGTTTGTACGTAAAGTGCGCTTTGACAGGATGGGGGCTTTTACTTATTCAGAAGAAGAAGGAACATATGCTGCGGCTAATTATGAAGACTCTATTCCTCAGGAGCTAAAACAGGCACGATTGGATGAGTTAATGGCTATTCAGCAAGGAATTTCTACTGAATTAAGTGCATCAAAAGTTGGACAAAAAATGAAAGTCATTATTGATCGTATAGAAGGTGAATATTACATTGGGCGTACAGAGTTTGATTCTCCGGAAGTAGATCCTGAAGTTTTAATAAGGTGTGAAGGGGATAATTTAATGATTGGTAACTTTTATCAAGTACAAGTGATTGATTCCGATGAATTCGATCTTTTTGGTGAAATAATTTAAATATATTTCCTGAAGAATTTGTTTTTTGATCTGGATTGATTAATATAGCAACATATTTTTAAAATTGTAGGATTTTGAATAATAAAGAATTTACTTCTGAACTTTCTCGCAGATTGGGGTATAATACAAAATATACTTCTGAACTGATAACATCTCTGCTGTCTGATATTACTCAGGAATTGCAGGAAAGCAATGCTATAGGAATACAGGGATTTGGTACTTTTGAGGTAAAAAAGAAAGCAGAACGTATTGTCATCAATCCCGTCACTAAGTTGCGACTGTTGGTTCCACCCAAGTTAGTACTGGCGTTTAAGCCGAGTCCTATATTAAAAGATAAGTTTAAAGAAACATTTCCGTATGAATGAAAAGTTGACTATACAAGATCTTGTTGAACTACTGGTTAACAGACATGAGGTTTCTCAAGAAGATGCTGATGTTTTCGTCCGGGAGTTTTTCTTATTGATAGAACAAGCTTTGGACGCTGATCAATATGTGAAAATCAAAGGATTGGGTACATTCAAATTGATAGGGGTCAATAGTCGTGAAAGTGTAAATGTCAATACGGGTGAACGTATTAAAATAGAGGGACATACTAAGATTTCTTTTACTCCTGACCCTTCTTTAAGAGATATCATAAATAGACCTTTTTCACATTTCGAAACAGTAGTGCTGAATGAGAATACAGTCTTGGAAGATACGCCAATAGAGGAATTGGAGGAAGAATCAGGGAATATATCCGAAACAACTGAGCTTCCGTTAATAACAGAGACCGTAGAGAGAGAGGAAGCAAAAGCAGAGGAGAAGGTGGTTGAAACAGAGGCGAATGGGAAAGTAGAACCGGAAACCTCAAAAGGGCAGGATGTTGTATCGTCAGATGTGGAAGTTGCAGAAGACGTTTCGGAAGTTATGAAGGAATCCGAAAGGACAGAGGTTGTAGATGATATTGACATACTTGAAACTGTTGAAGATGTTAGCATACATAAAGGTAGTGAAGCTGTAGTAGAAGGTTTATCCATTGCTGAGGTTCGAGAAGAGGGTGGATTGGATAAAGTAGTAGAAAATTCTGAAGAGCCAATCCAGTTCACTGGAGATACAGGGCAAGAAACTACAGATAATTTAAAAACGGTGATAGAAGACGAAGGTTCTCCTAAATTGACTGCCGAAGAAATTATAGCACGGGAGATTCAAAAAGCAGAAGTATCGACTATCCCTGTAAAAAAAGAAAAGCGCCCAAAGAAGGAAGTTAAACCGGAAAACCAAAAATCTCCTGTTCCTTACTTAATAGTAATTATAGTAGTTGTTATGTCGCTTTGCGGTGCAGCATTAGTTTTTATTTATTATCCGGATTTGTTTTCTAAAAAAGAATCGGAACAGTCAATAACCACAGAGACTGTAGAGAAAAAAGAACCGATACGGGAAATTCCATTGGATACTGTTGCAAAAGCGGATACTATTGTCAAGGTGGTAGCAAAGACTCCGAATCAACAGGAGATAAAACAGATGTCTGAGCGTGTCAATGTGTCGGAGAAAGTAGATAAAACTTCAGAAAGTGAATCGGTATCCCGGGAAAAGAGCACTAAAACAGTGGCAATCCCGGTCAAGCCGGATTCAGTGAATTATACAATTACCGGTACTAAGGCGACTTATACAATTAAAGAAGGTGAAACTCTGACTAGGGTATCTCTACGGTTTTATGGTACAAAAGATTTATGGCCCTATATCGTTAAACATAATCGGGGAGTGATTAAGAATCCGAATAATGTACCGTATGGTACTGTACTTAAAATACCGGAATTGGTTAAAAAATGACAGTCTAATGTGATCACCCGGGTGTATACAAGTTTATACATTCGGGTGTTGTGTTTATGTTATACAAATACAAAAGCGTATGAAAGTACCTTAATCTAAAGACTTCGCATTGTTTTTTAATAAAAATTAGTTGGAATGGTTAAAGATATAGTGTACTTTTGGAATCGAAATTAAAAAGCCTTACAACATAGGCTTTGTTCATATTATTAAAAAGAAAATTAAACAATAAAATAATTAGTATTTATGGCTGAATCAATTGACATCCGCGAATTGAACGAGCGGATTGAAAGACAGAGTGCTTTCGTTACCAATCTTACAACAGGCATGGACCAAATCATTGTGGGTCAGAAACATTTGGTAGAGTCACTGTTAATCGGACTACTTTCTGATGGACACGTGCTGCTTGAAGGTGTACCGGGTTTGGCAAAAACTTTGGCCATTAAGACATTGGCCTCGTTGATCGATGCAAAATACAGCCGCATACAGTTTACGCCTGACTTATTGCCAGCTGACGTTGTCGGTACGATGGTTTACAGTCAGAAGGATGAAAGTTTCCAAGTGAAGAAAGGTCCGATTTTTGCTAATTTTGTATTGGCTGATGAAATAAACCGTGCTCCCGCTAAAGTTCAAAGTGCTTTGCTTGAAGCAATGCAGGAACGTCAAGTAACTATTGGTAAAGAAACATTCTTGTTACCTGAACCGTTCCTTGTTTTGGCTACTCAGAACCCGATAGAACAGGAAGGTACATATCCGCTTCCGGAAGCTCAGGTAGACCGTTTTATGTTAAAGGTGATTATTGATTATCCGAAACAGGAAGAGGAGAAATTAATTATTCGCCAAAATATCAATGGAGAGAAATTTAATGTGAAGCCTATCTTGAAGGCTGAAGAGATTATCGAGGCACGTAAAGTGGTTCGTCAAGTTTATTTAGACGAGAAGATTGAACGTTATATTGTAGATATTGTGTTTGCTACACGTTATCCGGAAAAATACGATTTGAAAGAATTGAAAGATATGATTGGATTCGGTGGATCACCTCGTGCCTCTATTAATTTAGCTTTGGCTGCACGTACATATGCGTTTATCAAACGTCGTGGCTATGTGATTCCAGAAGATGTACGTGCTGTTGCGCATGATGTACTTCGTCATCGTATCGGATTGACATATGAAGCGGAGGCTAGCAATGTGACTTCTGATGAAATTGTCAGCAAAATATTGAATAAGGTAGAAGTGCCTTAATTTTAGTTGAGAATGAACAATCCTCAATTACCAATTTTCAATTCTCAATTAAATAGATGGAAACAAGTGAAATTCTAAAAAAAGTTCGTCGGATTGAAATAAAGACGCGTGGACTGTCTAACAATATCTTTGCAGGCCAGTATCATTCAGCCTTTAAAGGTAGAGGTATGGCTTTTTCCGAGGTGCGCGAATATCAGTTTGGCGATGATATCCGTGACATTGACTGGAATGTGACAGCGCGTTTCAATAAACCTTTTGTGAAGGTGTTTGAAGAAGAACGCGAGTTGACGGTAATGTTGATGGTAGATGTTTCCGGCAGTTTGGAATTTGGCACTGTAAAACAGCTGAAGAAGGACATGGTGACAGAAATTGCAGCCACTCTTGCATTTTCTGCTATCCAGAACAATGATAAAATCGGAGTTATTTTCTTCTCAGACAGAATAGAAAAGTTTATTCCTCCTAAAAAAAGGACGTAAGCATATTCTATATATCATTCGTGAATTGATTGATTTTAAGCCCGATAGTCGTCGGACCAACATACGTCTTGCTTTGGAATATTTGACGAATGTAATGAAAAGACGTTGTACCGCTTTTATTCTGTCTGACTTTATCGATCAGGAAAGTTTTAAGAATGCAATGACCATAGCGAATAGGAAACATGATGTAGTTGCCATTCAAGTATATGACAGGCGAGTTGCCGAGTTGCCGGCAGTAGGTCTGATGCGGATTAAAGATGCGGAAACCGGACATGAACAATGGATCGACACATCTTCGGCTGGAGTACGTAGGGCACATCATGAATGGTGGGTGAATAAACAAACTGAGTTAGATGAAACGTTTACCAAAAGTAATGTCGATTCTGTTTCGGTACGTACTGATCAGGATTATGTCAAAGCATTACTGAATTTGTTTGCTAAACGAAATTAACGGGAAAGATGAATAAATATATATTGCTGATAGTATTGTTATTTCTGGTTTCTGGCAGAATTGCTGCACAGTCAGTGACTGTGGATGCCAAAATAGACTCTTTGCAAATTCTGATAGGAGAACAGGCGAAAGTGCAATTACAAGTAGCGATGGATGCGAAGCAGAGGGCTGTTTTTCCGTCATTTACAGATACATTGGTACGTGGTGTGGAAATTGTGGATATTGCTAAACCTGATACACAATATTTGAATGATCGCCAGAGAATGCTGATTACTCAAGAATATACGGTAACTTCTTTTGATTCGGCATTTATATTATATTCCTCCTATGGGAGTAAAGATTGATAATAAAGAGTATAAATCAAAGGCGTTGGCATTGAAGGTATATTCAATGCCTGTAGATACGTTACATCCTGATCAATTTTTTGGTCAGAAGACTGTCATGAAAGCTCCCTTTGCCTGGGAGGATTGGTATGGTTTGATTGCTTGCTCTTTTCTGGCATTACCATTGCTCGGATTGCTTATTTATCTGATCATCCGTATCCGTGATAATAAGCCTATTATTCGTAAAGTGAAAGTTGAACCTAAGTTGCCTCCGCATCAATTGGCGATGAAAGAGATTGAGCGAATAAAGACTGAGAAAATTTGGCAAAAAGGACAATCGAAGGAGTATTATACTGAATTGACAGATGCTCTTCGTACATATATTAAAAATAGATTTGGCTTTAATGCATTGGAGATGACTTCATCCGAAATAATAGATAAACTGCTGGAATTTAATGATAAAGAAGCTATATCAGATTTGAAATATTTATTCCAGACAGCTGATTTAGTAAAGTTTGCCAAGCATGATCCGCAGATGAATGAGAATGATGCGAATTTGATCAATGCAATTGACTTTATAAATGAAACAAAACAATTGGAAGAAGAGAATCAGAAGCCGCAACCTACTGAAATCACGATAATAGAGAAACGATCTTTACGTACGAAGATATTGCTGATCTGTGGTATCGTATTCCTGTCGGCAGCTCTTATTGCGACCTTCGTCTATATTGGGTTGCAACTCTATAATCTATTTGGATAATAGATTTTGACTTTTATTGTTTAAAATAAGAAATAGTAAATTATAAATAGAATGGTTTTTGCCAATATTGAATATTTGTTTTTGCTGCTGTTGCTTGTGCCATATATTGTATGGTACATAATGAAGCGGAAAAAAGACTGAGCCGACTCTTCAGATTTCTGATGCACGAGTATATGCGCATGCCCCTAAAAGTTACAAGAATTATCTGCTTCATGTACCGTTTGGTCTGCGTATCATCACTCTAATATTGATTATTTTGGTTTTTGGCACGTCCCCAAACAACAAACAGCTGGCAGAACAGCGAAATTGAAGGTATTGATATTATGTTGGCTATTGATGTGTCAACCAGTATGTTGGCAGAAGATTTGAAACCCAACAGGTTGGAAGCTGCCAAAGATGTGGCTGCGGAATTCATCAACGGTCGCCCGAATGATAACATAGGAATTACACTGTTTGCCGGTGAAAGTTTTACTCAGTGTCCTTTGACAGTAGATCATGCTGTATTACTTAACTTATTTCAGGGGATACAGTGCGATATTATTGAAGATGGAACAGCAGTTGGTATGGGAATTGCCAATGCAGTAACCAGGTTGAAAGATAGTAAAGCAAAATCAAAAGTGATTATTTTGTTGACGGATGGTACCAATAATAAAGGAGATATTTCTCCATTGACCGCTGCTGAAATTGCGAAGAGTTTTGGTATACGTGTTTATACTATTGGTGTGGGAACAAACGGTATGGCTCCATATCCGGTACGGGTTGGTGGTACAACACAGTATATTAATACTCCGGTAGAGATTGATGAGAAGACTCTTACTCAAATAGCAGGTACTACGGATGGGAACTATTTTCGTGCTACCAGTAATTCGAAGCTGAAAGAGGTTTATGAAGAGATTGATAAATTGGAAAAACAAAGTTGAATGTGAAAGAGTACAGTAAACGTCAGGAAGAATATCGTTGGTTTGCGTTAGCTGCATTCTTATGTATATTGCTTGAGGTACTGTTACGGAACTCAATATTGAAGAAGATACCATAAAATTGATAAAAAGATGTTTCGATTTGAAGAACCTGCATATTTATATTTGTTGCTGCTGCTACCATTGCTGGCAGCCTTCTACCTTTATTCTAATTATAGAAAGAGGAAGGCTATTCGTAAATTCGGAGATCCGGTGTTGATGGCACAATTGATGCCTGATGTATCTAAATATCGTCCGGATGTAAAATTCTGGTTGTTATTTACTGCCATAGGTCTATTTGCTGTACTATTGGCTCGTCCGCAATTCGGCTCTAAATTGGAGACAGTAAAGCGCAAAGGGGTGGAGGTTATGATTGCATTGGATATTTCAAATTCTATGCTTGCCCAAGATGTTCAGCCCAGTCGTTTAGAAAAAGCTAAACGGCTTATATCTAAATTGGTAGATGGTATGGAGAATGACAAGGTAGGAATGATTGTCTTTGCAGGAGATGCCTTTACTCAGTTACCTATAACAAGCGATTATATTTCTGCTAAAATGTTTTTGGAATCAATCAGTCCTTCGTTGATATCTAAACAGGGTACAGCTATCGGTGCTGCTATCAATCTTGCTGCCCGTAGTTTTACTCCGCAAGAAGGAGTGGGACGTGCTATTGTGGTGATTACCGATGGTGAAAATCATGAAGGGGGAGCTGTTGAAGCTGCCAAAGAGGCGGCTAAAAAGGGAATTCAGGTGAATGTATTGGGAGTAGGCTTACCCGATGGAGCTCCCATTCCGATTGAGGGCAGTAACGACTTTCGTCGTGACCGTGAAGGGAATGTAATTGTGACTCGTCTGAATGAGGCAATGTGTCAAGAGATAGCAAAGGAAGGAAATGGTATTTATGTTCGTGTAGATAATTCTAATTCTGCTCAGAAAGCTATTAATCAAGAGATTAATAAAATGGCTAAATCGGATGTTGAATCTAAGGTTTATACAGATTACAATGAACAGTTCCAAGTGATTGCATGGATGATATTGCTCTTGTTATTGGTGGAAATGTTGATTCTGGACCGCAAAAATCCATTGTTTAAGAACATCAGGTTGTTTTCTAATAAGTAGTAATGTATATGTCAAGAAATAAATATATATTGTTTGCTCTGTTGCTATCGCTTTCTGCGGGTGCGTTTGCACAAAAAGCCGAGCGTGATTATATCCGTAAAGGCAATCGTCTGTTTAAAGACAGTGTTTTTGTGGATGCTGAAGTTAATTACCGTAAAGCATTAGAGGCAAATCCTAAGTCTACTATTTCCATGTACAACTTGGGTAATACGTTGTCGCAGCAGCAAAAGTTCAAAGATGCGATGGAACAATACGTTGCGGCAACCAGTATAGAAAAAGATAAAGCTAAACTGGGACAAATTTATCATAATATGGGAGTGTTATTCCAGTCTGGTAAAGATTATCAAAAAGCGGTTGAAGCTTATAAGATGTCTTTGAGAAATAATCCGAAAGACGATGAAACCCGCTATAATCTGGCATTAGCTCAAAAGTTGCTGAAGGATCAACAGCAAAATCAGCAGAATCAAGATCAGAATCAGGATCAGAATAAAGATGATCAACAAAAGCAACAAGATAAAAAAGATCAGAATAAGCAGAATGATCAAAATAAAGATCAACAACAGCAACAACCTCCTAAATCAGAGAAAAATGATAACGAAATGTCTAAGGAGAATGCGGAACAGCTGCTCAATTCTGTGATGCAAGATGAAAAAGGGGTTCAGGATAAAGTGAAAAAGCAACAGACTCTTCAAGGAAGACGTCTGGAAAAAGACTGGTAATAATAAAATAATTGATGATAAAAACTTCAGATGAAATGAGAAAATTGATTTTCTTATTGATTGCACTGGTAGCCATGACTACGCAAGCGCAGGCTGACGGAAAGGTAGTGTTTACTGCATCTGCCCCCGATGCTGTAGTAGTAGGTGACCAGTTCAGGTTATCGTATACGGTAAATACGATAAAAGTACGAGATTTTCGTGTGCCTTCTATTAAAGGATTTGAGGTGTTAATGGGACCTAACCGTTCACAACGTATGCAATCGATTAATGGGGTTACTAATAATAGTATTACCTTTACTTATATCTTAATGGCTACGGCTGAAGGAGAGTATTCTATTCCAGGTGCAACGATTACGGCTGACGGGAATCAGATGGTTTCTAATTCGGTAAAAATTAAAGTTCTTCCTCCGGATAAAACCGGGAATACGGCAGATGGCAAAGGGACTGCATCGTCTGGCAATCAAAGTGGAACGTCTTCCTCTGTTTCTAACCAAGACTTACTTATAACTGCGACGGCCAATAAAACGAATGTATATGAGCAGGAAGCCTTTCTATTAACTTTTAAGATTTACACAAGAGAGTCTCAACTTCGCTTTGAGAATGTGAAGCTTCCTGATTTTAAGGGATTTCATTCACAAGAAATAGAGATGCCTGCTAATGCAAAATGGTCACAGGAACATTATAAGGGAAAGAACTATTTTACGACAGTGTATCGTCAATTTGTATTGTTCCCACAGCAGTCTGGAAAACTGACTATTGAGCCTGCACGTTTTGATGCTACCATTGCTAAAGCTGTACAATCTGATGATCCGTTTGATGCTTTCTTTAATGGTGGAAGCAATTATGTGAATGTAAGTAAGGTGATTGTAACTCCTAAGATTACGGTTAATGTGAATCCGTTACCGACAGGTAAACCTGCCAATTTCTCCGGAGGAGTAGGGGAGTTTAGTATCACTTCTTCCATTAATTCTAAAGAAGTGAAAACGAATGATGCTATCACAATAAAGTTAGTGATTTCGGGAACCGGTAATTTAAAATTAATTGCAAATCCGGAAATAAAATTCCCGGAAGATTTTGATGTATATGATCCAAAGGTGGATAGCAAAGTTCGTTTGACTCAAGAAGGACTTTCCGGTAATAAAGTTATTGAATATCTTGCTATTCCGAGACATGCAGGAGTTTATAAAATACCAGGAGTATCCTTCAGTTATTTTGATATCAAGTCGAAATCCTATAAAACACTGAATACCGAAGATTATGAGGTTAAGGTGGAAAAAGGAGCAGGAAATGCAGATCAGGTTATTGCCAACTTTACTAATAAAGAAGATCTGAAAGTATTGGGTGAAGATATTCGCTATATAAAACTAAATGATGTGAAGCTTCAGCCAAAAGATAATCTTTTGTTTGGCTCTTTACTTTATTGGCTATTCTACATTGTTCCCGCCGTGGTGTTTATTGTCTTCTTTATAGTTTATCGCAAACAGGCTGCCGAGAATGCCAATGTAGCCAAGATGCGTACAAAGAAAGCCAATAAAGTGGCTACTAAACGAATGAAGTTAGCTGGTAAATTGCTTGCGGAGAATAGCAAGGAGGCATTTTATGATGAAGTACTTAAAGCTCTATGGGGATATATCAGTGATAAACTTAATATTCCGGTTTCTCGTTTGTCTAAAGATAATGTAGAAGAGAAACTTAGAAATTATGGAGTCAGTGACGAATTAATAAAGGATTTCCTGAATGCTCTGAATGAATGTGAGTTTGCACGTTTTGCTCCAGGAGATGAGAGTCAGGCTATGGATAAAGTTTATTCATCGTCATTGGAAGTTATGAGTAAGATGGAAAATTCAATAAAACGCTAATTTAGAGAAGAATAAGTCATGAAAAAATATTGTTTATTGCTTTGGGTTTGTTAATGGCAGTAACTTCTTTCGGGCAGGATTCGTTAACAACAGATTCTACTCAGATGATACAGGGAGATACTGTCAGTATCCATAATGCAGAGTTTTCCGGTTCCAAATTAGAAGATGCTACAAAAGCTGAGGGAGATAGTGCATATATCAGAAATGACTTTGCGTCTGCAATCCAGATTTATGAATCACTTTTGCGTAAAGGTGAGTCGGCCGATGTATATTATAATCTTGGTAATAGCTATTATAAAATAAATGAGATAGCAAAAGCCATTTTAAACTATGAAAAGGCCTTGTTGCTTCAGCCCGGTAATGGAGATATTCGTGCCAATTTGGAGATAGCTCGTGGTAAGACTGTAGATAAAGTGGAAGTTGTTCCTGAGGTATTCTTTGTTACATGGACAAAGGCATTAATTAATAGTATGAGCGTGGATTCATGGGCCATATGGGGGATTGTGAGTTTCTTACTGCTAATTGTCTCTCTATATTTCTTTATTTTCTCGAAACAAGTGGTGTTGAAGAAAGTTGGTTTTATTGCAGGCATTATCTTTTTGATAGTTGTTGTAATGGCAAATGTTTTTGCTTCTAAGCAGAAAGAAGAGTTGTTGAACAGGGATACTGCGATAATAATGAGTCCGAGCGTAACGGTTAGAAGTACACCTAGCGAAAATGGTACCAGCCTATTTATTCTTCATGAAGGGCACAAAGTTAACATTAAAGATGATTCAATGAAAGACTGGAAAGAAATCCGCCTTGAAGATGGAAAAGTGGGATGGGTGCCGGTTGGTTCAATTGAAATTATTTAAGAATAGAATCTATAAATATTTCATCAAAGTCCGCCCTCAATAATCTAAGATTTATTGGAGGCGGACTTTATTGTATTATAACAAGTTATCGTTGATTTAGATTGTTTTAGCGAAAAAAGAGAAGCTTTTGTTTTGTTTTATCTTTTTTTTCCTTAAGTTTATAGCGTGATAATAAAGTCACATAGTATTAACCATTAAATTTATGAGACATGAGAACAATAACATTTAATGAACTCCGTAAAATTAAAGATTCATTGCCTAGCGGTAGCATGCATAGAATAGCAGACGAACTCAATTTAAACGTCGATACAGTGAGAAACTTCTTTGGTGGTCATAATTTTAAGGAAGGGAAAAGTGTCGGAATACATCTTGAGCCTGGTCCGGATGGTGGATTGGTTATGATTGATGATACCACTGTGCTCGATCGGGCATTAAGAATATTGGATGAATTAAATATGAGTAAAGAAGAAGCTACCGAATCTGTGCAGGTTTAAATAAGAGATAAAGTCAGAATCCCAATTGGCAAAACAATTGGGATTTCTTATTTGTTGAATTCAATAAATAAACGAATTATGGAAGAGAAATTAGTAACTTTAGCTATTCTGACTTATACAAAAGCTCAGATATTGAAGAATGTTCTTGAGAATGAGGGTATAGAGACGTATATTCACAATGTAAACCAGATACAGCCGGTTGTTTCATCCGGTGTGCGTTTACGTATTAAAGAAAGTGATTTGCCGCGTGCATTGAAGATTACCGAGAGTTCTGCCTGGCTTGCTGAAAGTATAGTAGGAGAGAAGACCCCTAAAGTGGAGCATCGCACTAAGAAGGTCCTTATTCCGGTTGATTTCTCTAACTATTCAATGAAAGCTTGTGAATTTGGTTTCAATTTTGCCAAATCTTTTGATGCGGAGGTTATCTTGCTACATGTCTACTTTACACCAATTTATGCTTCATCATTGCCATATGGAGATGTATTTAACTATCAGATTAGTGATGAAGAGACTGTGAAGAATGTATTGCATAAAGTACATGATGATCTGAATACTCTGTCGGAGAAGATTAAGCAAAAAGTAGCATCCGGAGAGTTTCCTGATGTCAAATATACGTGTGTCTTGCGCGAAGGTATCCCGGAAGAAGAAATACTCAGATATAATAAAGAACATCGTCCCAGAATCATTATAATGGGTACTCGAGGTAAGAATCAGAAGGATATTGATCTTATTGGTAGTGTAACTGCCGAGATAATTGAACGTAGTCATACTACAGTGCTGGCTATTCCCGAAAATACTCCTTTCAATCGTTTCAATGAAGTGAAACGGATTGCCTTTATGACGAACTTTGACCAACGTGATTTGATTGCTTTCGATTCATTCATCAATGGACTTAGCCCATTTCATTTTTCTGTTTCTCTTATTCATTTATCGGATGTAAAAGATACATGGAATGAAATAAAATTAGCTGGTATTAAGGATTATTTTCAAAAGCAATATCCGGATCTTGAGATTCATTATGATGTGGTGATGAGTAATGATTTTCTGAATAGTTTGGATAATTACATTAAAACAAATCAGATTGACATTATCACATTAACTTCTTATAAACGGAATATATTTTCCCGTTTGTTCAATCCCGGTATTGCTCGTAAGATGATCTTCCATTCAGATACACCGTTGTTAGTTATTAACGGATGATCAGACACCTAAAAAAATAAGCTTTAAATTAATGGAATAATCAACATTATGTTTAATAAGAAAGAGGCAATTTACTTATATATAGTAAATTGCCTCTTTTATTTAATCCCTATTTCCATCTTGCTAATTTTGCCTTCTTTAGCTCTTAAAAAATAAGAACCTGCATCCTGACAGGTTTTAGTCATTTCATTCACCATAAAACGAATAAGAAATAGATTTCACCTATTTCTCTTTTTGTGTTACGCTATTGTTCAGGATCAGATCAAGCAAAAAAAGAGGCTGCCCAATTTCTCGAATCAGGCAACCCCTTTCACAAAAATCTTTGCGAAAAAAGATCTATTTGATCATTACATCATTTTCTCGATTTCTTCGAATTCCGGTCCCATATTCAAGTTGTAATATACCCGGTAAAGACCTTGTAACCACAAATCTTTCTGATCAGGTTTCAGCTCTCTTGCTTTTTCGTAATACGGTTTAGCAGCTTCGTAGAATTTCTTGATCTCAGCTTGTGCTGTTGCATAATTCGGGTCATTGATATCTGCCGGTGCTTTGTCAGCATATTCTTGTGCTTGTAACAGGTATACCAAACCTAAATTAGAGCATGCTTCTGCATATGCAGGATCTATGTCGAGAGTCTTTTTATAGAACTCAATTGCTTTCTCATAATCTTTCATATTATGATACAGATATGCCTTCACATACAGATATAATTTGTTATTCGGATCTTTAGCCAACATATCATCAGCAAACTGCATTGCTTTATCATTTTGGTTGGAGCTGCTATAGTAGTCAACCAGATTTGCGAAGAAATATTGATTTTCAGGGAACTTAACAATACCTTCCTGCAATTTTTCTACCCATTTAGCAGTATCACCTTTAGCTTTGTAAGCATCTGTCAACAATTGCATTGCAAATTGGCCATTTTCTTTGTCTTTCAGAGCATATTGAGCATATTTCATGACAGCATCTTTGTCACCTACTCTATCTGCAGCCAAAGTGGCATAATATGCTACCTGTGGCAAAATGGTGTCTTTTTCCAGCAAGTTTTCTTTCTCCATCATAGGCAGTGTAGCTGCATCTACATAAGCTGCAAAATATTTTAAATGCGTCTTCGTTCTTATTTAAATTGAAGTATTGAATACCACCGTTAATCAAGTTAGGACGTTCTGCCAGAATTGTTTTTGAGTTGGCGCTTCTGTATTTGTTTTAATTTTACCCTTTTCATTAGGAATCTGTGCCAGTTCGTCACATTTAACGTAATAATTGTACATATTCAGTACGCTATTGTATACCTTCAATGTATCATAAGGTTTTCTCAGATAAGCATTTTCCATCTCCTTTTCGTTGATTCTTTTCTGAATATAACCTGCTACGTCCCAAGTTGCCGCATTATCCTTTGTTTCAGGGTTAGTTAATGCTTCGTTAATCAGTTGTTCAGCTTTTGCGAAGTCAGGTTTTACTTCTCCGGCAATGCTTTTCGCTTCTTTTACATTTTTCTCCTGAGCGAATGCAAAACTTACTGCCATCAGTAAAACCATTGAAAATAATACTCTTTTCATGATTGTTGTTTGATTAATTATTAATATTATGTCTATTCTTCTGTTTCATTTACCGGTGTATTCGTTTCCGGATCGCTTGGAATATTTCCTTCTCTTTCTTCTTCCGGAACTTCATCTTCCAGGCTTTCGGATGTAACTTTACATACAGAACCGATCTGGTCGTTACGTTTTTCAAGATTGATCAGACGGACTCCTTGAGTTGCACGGCCCATGATGCGGACATCAGCTACTTTCAGACGAATTGTAATACCCGATTTATTAATGATCATCAGGTCGTTTTCGTCTGTTACAGACTTGATTGTAACCAGTTTACCTGTTTTTTCGGTAATATTCATGGTCTTCACACCTTTGCCGCCACGGTTTGTTTTACGATAATCTTCAATATCAGAACGTTTACCATAGCCTTGTTCGGAGACAACCATTACGGACTCTGTCTCGAGATCCTTAATGCAAATCATGCCTATTACTTCATCCTGTCCGTCGTCATCCAGTGTGATACCACGAACTCCGGTAGCTGTACGGCCCATTACGCGAACTGCTGCTTCATGGAAACGTATTGCGCGTCCGTTGCGGTTGGCTATGATGATTTCGTTGTTTCCGTTGGTCATACGCACTTCTATTACTCGGTCGTCTTCACGTATAGTAATTGCATTGACACCATTCTGGCGCGGGCGTGAGTATTGTTCCAAAGATGTTTTCTTTATAACGCCATTCTTGGTACAGAACAGTACATAATGACTGTTAATATATTCCTGGTCATTCAAACTCTTCACACGCAAATATGCATTAACAGCATCGTCCGAGTCAATGTTCAGCAAGTTCTGGATAGCACGGCCCTTAGAGTTCTTTGTTCCTTCAGGTATTTCATATACCTTCAGCCAGTAACATTTACCCTTTTGAGTAAAGAACATCATCGTGTTGTGCATTGTTGCCGGGTAGATGTGCTCAACAAAGTCTTCATCACGGGTTTCAGTACCCTTCGAGCCTACTCCACCGCGGTTTTGAGCACGGAATTCTGTCAATGGTGTACGTTTGATATATCCCATGTGTGAGATGGTGATAATCATCTGATCATCCGCATAAAAGTCTTCCGGATTGAATTCTTCTGATGAATAAACGATTTCAGAACGGCGTTCGTCACCATATTTAGCTCTTACTTCCAGCAATTCGTCTTTGATTACTTTACGGCATACTTCATCATCGGCCAGGATACTTTCCAAATATGCTATCTGCTTCATAACCTCCTCGTATTCAGCATGGAGCTGATCCTGCATCAGACCTGTTAATTGGCGCAGGCGCATTTCGACGATGGCGCGTGCCTGAATTTCGCTCAGGTTGAAGCGTTCCATCAGTCCGGAGATTGCATCGTTTGGTGTTTTGGCGGCGCGGATGATACGAATTACTTCGTCAATATTATCCGAAGCGATAATCAGACCTTCCAAGATGTGTGCACGTTCTTTGGCCTTACGCAGGTCAAATTGAGTACGACGAATTACCACATCGTGTCTATGTTCTACGAAGTAAACAATCAAGTCGCGTAAGTTCAGCATTTTAGGGCGTCCGTTGACCAGTGCAACGTTATTTACACCGAATGACGTCTGCAAGGCTGTCATTTTATAGAGCTTGTTCAGCACTACACTTGCATTTGCATCCCGTTTGATATCAATAACGATGCGCATACCTTCACGGTCGGACTCGTCGTTGGCATTTGATATACCTTCTATTCTTTTTTCATTGACAAGATCGGCAATTGCTTTAATCAATTCTGCCTTATTCACGTTGTAGGGAATCTCTGTAACGACGATCTTATCATGTGTCTGTCCGGACTCGATTTCTGCTTTCGCACGCATAACCACGCGTCCGCGTCCCGTAAGATAGGCTTCACGTACGCCGCTTATGCCATATATATATCCTCCTGTAGGGAAGTCGGGCGCTTTTACATATTCCATCAGTTCCTCTACGGTCACATCTTTATTGTCAAGATATGCTTCGCAGGCATCGATGACTTCAGACAGATTATGGGGCGGCATGTTGGTTGCCATACCTACAGCAATACCGGAAGCACCGTTAACCAGCAAATTCGGAATACGTGTCGGCATCACTTTGGGTTCCATCAGCGTATTATCGAAGTTAGGTTCGAAATCTACAGTCTCTTTGTAGAGGTCCTGCATCATTTCTTCACCTAATTTGTTCAGACGTGCTTCAGTGTAACGCATGGCAGCAGGACTGTCGCCGTCTACAGAACCGAAGTTACCTTGCCCGTCTACCAGCGGATAGCGCATTGCCCATTCCTGAGCCATACGTACCATCGCAAAATATACAGAAGAGTCTCCGTGCGGGTGATACTTACCAAGTACTTCACCTACGATTCTGGCTGATTTCTTATAGGGTTTGTCTGACGTATTTCCCAGTTCCATCATTCCGTAGAGAATTCTGCGGTGAACGGGCTTAAATCCATCTCTAACATCGGGAAGGGCACGTGAAACGATGACCGACATGGAGTAGTCAATGTACGATGACTTCATTTCCTCCTCGATGTTAATCTTTATAATTCTGTCTTGTTCAAGCATTTAAAAAGATTATTAATTATACATTTGCGGTTTATCAAAAACCACGCTAAAGTACTACTTTTCCTTGATATACGAAAACTTTAACGAAGAAAGTTTTTTGCTTTTTGTAAGAGTGCCCTACCCTTATTCTTTAGGTCTGTGACACCCGGGTCTCGTACCCTCCGACACCCGGGTGTCAGGCATCACGACATCCGGGTGTCGGAGGTACTTTTATCAGTATCTAATGTTTTTTTCTATACTTAATTGTTTTATTATATTATAATGTATAAGAACAAAGGAAATAATGGCACGACATTTGTTATATAATAAATAAAAGCAAAATGAAGCGCATGCAAACAATATGAAATGCGTATATTTGCCAGTGAATAACCTCTTAGAAGAAGGAAGATAAGTATGAATAATCAATTCTCACAAAAAAGTTTTCCGATATTATCGTATATAGCAAAGAAGAGGCAAATCGCCTGAAAAGTAGCTATATAGGGCCTGAGCATTTGTTGCTTGGTATGCTTCGCGATGGTGAGGGAAAAGCAATCGAGATATTGTCTAAACTCAAAACAAACCTGACCGACATAAAGAAGCAGATTGAGGCCATACTGAAAGAGCATGCAGACGACATGCTGTTGCCTGATGCCGATGTTCCATTGTCAAATGGAGCTGCAAAGATATTGAAACTATGTATTTTAGAAGCACGAGTGATGAAAAGTCAAGTTGCAGATACGGAACATGTACTGCTGGCCATCCTTAAAGATAAGGATAATCTGGCAGCAACGGTTCTTGAAGCGAATCATGTGAATTACCAGCAGGTATTCGAACAATTGTCCTTACAGCCGGATATCAGTGCCGGCATGGGATTTACAGAAGATGATGATGACGAAGAAGAGATGAATCAGTCCCGTTCGTCCCATGGATCCGGTGAACGTCAGCAACAGGCGCAGACTGCCTCCAGGAAGCCGACTAATGATACTCCGGTGCTTGATAATTTTGGTACTGATATGACTAAGGCCGCCGAGGAAGGCCGTCTTGACCCTGTGGTGGGACGTGAGCGGGAAATCGAGCGCCTGGCACAGATATTAAGTCGCCGTAAGAAGAATAACCCATTTTGATCGGTGAACCGGGAGTCGGAAAATCGGCCATAGTGGAAGGTCTGGCACTTCGTATTATACAGAAAAAGGTGTCCCGTATTCTGTTTGACAAGCGTGTGGTTGCACTCGATATGACTGCGGTTGTTGCCGGTACCAAGTACCGTGGACAGTTTGAGGAACGCATTCGTTCCATCTTGAACGAATTGCAGAAGAATCCGAATGTGATTCTGTTCATTGACGAGATACATACCATTGTAGGTGCCGGATCGGCAGCCGGATCAATGGATGCTGCCAACATGTTGAAGCCGGCATTGGCGCGTGGAGAGATTCAGTGTATCGGTGCCACTACCCTTGACGAATATCGGAAGAATATCGAAAAAGACGGGGCGTTGGAGCGTCGTTTCCAGAAGGTAATGGTAGAGCCTACTACAGCTGACGAAACGTTGCAGATTCTTCGTAATATTAAGGATAAATATGAAGATCATCACAACGTAAATTATACGGATGCGGCATTGGAAGCTTGTGTCAAGTTGACAGACCGTTATATAACCGACCGTAACTTCCCGGATAAAGCTATTGATGCACTCGATGAAGCCGGTTCGCGTGTACATCTTACCAATGTGAGTGTACCCAAGGAAATAGAAGATCAGGAGAAGTTGATCGAAGAAGCTAAAAATAACAAGAACGAGGCTGTCAAATCACAGAATTTCGAACTTGCTGCCAGTTTTCGCGATAAGGAAAAAGAACTTGCTGTCCAGTTGGATGTGATGAAGAAAGACTGGGAGGAACGTTTGAAGGATAATCGTGAGACGGTGGATGAGGAAGAAATCGCAAATGTCGTATCAATGATGTCCGGCATTCCGGTACAGCGTATGGCACAGGCGGAAGGCATCAAGTTGGCAGGCATGAAAGAAGACCTGCAATCGAAGGTGATAGCTCAGGACGATGCTATCAAAAAGCTGGTCAAGGCCATTCTGCGCAGCCGTGTCGGACTGAAAGATCCGAATAAACCGATTGGTACATTTATGTTCCTAGGCCCTACCGGTGTTGGTAAAACTCATCTGGCCAAGGAATTGGCTAAATATATGTTTGGCTCTTCGGATGCATTGATCCGTATCGATATGAGTGAGTTTATGGAGAAATTCACAGTCTCACGCTTGGTTGGAGCGCCTCCGGGATACGTAGGATACGAGGAAGGTGGACAATTGACAGAGAAAGTACGCCGTAAACCCTATTCTATCGTATTGCTTGACGAAATAGAAAAGGCGCATCCCGATGTGTTCAATCTGCTTCTCCAGGTGATGGACGAAGGTCGGCTGACTGACAGTTATGGCAGAATGGTTGACTTCAAGAATACTGTTATTATCATGACATCGAATATCGGAACCCGCCAGTTGAAAGAGTTTGGGCGTGGAGTCGGTTTTGCCACTCAAAGCCGTCTTGACGATAAAGAATTCTCTCGCAGCGTGATTCAGAAGGCTCTGAATAAATCGTTTGCACCCGAATTTATAAATCGTGTTGACGAAATCATCACCTTTGACCAGTTGTCATTAGAAGCTATAACGAAGATTATCGATATTGAGTTGAAAGGACTGTATAACAGAATCGAATCTATCGGCTATAAACTGGTCATTGAAGACAAGGCTAAACAGTTTGTCGCTTCAAAAGGCTATGATGTCCAGTACGGTGCACGTCCGCTGAAGCGTGCCATCCAGACCTATCTGGAAGACGGCTTATCGGAACTTATCATTTCGGCTGATCTGAATGAAGGAGATACGATCACTGTCTCTTTAAATGAAGAAAAGGGTGAGTTGGAAATGAAGAATGAAGCCAAAACGGCTGAATAATCCGACTGTTTCTTTCAAACATACGTCAAAATGTCAGACCAGCATGGTCTGGCATTTTTTTTGTCTCTATTCAGGCAATAAAGAAATTCAATTATTAATAACCAAGATCATTTAAAAAATATACGTTATTATGCAAAAAGGTAATATTGGGGTTACAACAGAGAACATTTTCCCTATCATCAAAAAGTTTTTGTACAGTGACCATGAAATCTTCCTGCGGGAATTAGTATCCAATGCCGTTGATGCCACTCAGAAGTTGAATACATTGGCTTCTATCAGTGAATTTAAGGGCGAACTGGGTGATTTGACCGTTCACGTTTCATTAGGCAAAGACACCATTACCATCTCCGATCGTGGTATCGGTTTGACTGCTGAAGAGATTGATAAATATATCAACCAGATTGCCTTTTCGGGGGCTAACGATTTCCTTGAAAAATATAAAAACGATGCGAATGCCATCATTGGACACTTCGGACTTGGGTTCTACTCTGCATTCATGGTTTCCAAGAAGGTTGAAATTATCACCAAATCATATAAAGAAGGTGCACAGGCCGTAAAATGGACTTGCGACGGTAGTCCGGAGTTTACACTTGAAGAGGTGGAGAAAGCGGATCGTGGTACAGATATCGTATTGTATATTGATGATGATTGCAAGGAGTTTCTCGAGGAGTCACGCATCTCTGCCCTCCTGAAGAAATATTGCAGCTTCCTGCCCGTTCCCATCGCTTTTGGTAAAAAGAAAGAGTGGAAAGACGGCAAACAAGTAGAGACGGCGGAAGATAACGTCATCAATGACACCATTCCTTTGTGGACAAAGAAACCGAGTGAATTGTCGGACGAAGATTATAAAAAATTCTATCGTGAGCTTTATCCGATGTCAGACGAACCTTTGTTCTGGATTCATTTGAATGTAGACTATCCGTTCCATCTGACCGGTATCCTCTACTTCCCGAAGGTAAAGAGCAATATTGATTTGAATAAGAATAAGATTCAGTTGTATTGTAATCAGGTTTATGTTACGGATTCTGTAGAAGGTATTGTTCCGGATTTCCTTACTCTGCTCCATGGTGTGCTCGATTCACCGGATATTCCTTTGAATGTATCCCGTTCTTACCTGCAAAGTGATTCGAACGTGAAGAAGATCTCTACCTATATTTCGAAAAAGGTATCAGACCGTCTGCAATCTATCTTTAAGAATGATCGCGCTCAGTTCGAAGAGAAGTGGAATGATTTAAAAATCTTTATTAATTATGGAATGCTCACTCAAGAGGATTTCTATGATAAAGCACAAAAATTCGCCCTTTTCACCGATACGGATGGCAAACATTACACCTTTGAGGAGTACCAGACTTTGATTAAAGATAATCAGACAGATAAAGATAAAAACCTGATCTATCTGTATGCCAATAATAAGGACGAACAGTTTGCCTATATCGAAGCTGCCAAAAATAAAGGTTACAATGTGCTGTTGATGGACGGGCAACTGGATGTGGCCATGGTAAGTATGCTCGAACAGAAACTGGAGAAATCTCGCTTCACCCGTGTAGACAGTGATGTTGTCGACAACCTGATTGTGAAAGAAGATAAGAAGAGCGATGTGCTTGAGGCTTCAAAACAAGAAGCTCTGTCAGCAGCCTTCAAGAGTCAGTTGCCGAAAATGGAAAAGGTTGAATTTAATGTCATGACTCAGGCTTTAGGCGAAAACGGCTCTCCCGTGATGATAACCCAGAGCGAATATATGCGCCGTATGAAGGAAATGGCCAATATCCAGGCTGGCATGAGTTTCTATGGTGAAATGCCCGATATGTTTAATCTGGTATTGAATTCAGACCATAAATTAGTGAAAGAAGTATTGGCTGATGAAGAAAAAGAGTGCAGTGCTGCCATTGCTCCTATACAGACGGAACTGGAAGATGTGACAAAACGTCGTGATGCACTCAAGAAAAAGCAAGAAGGCAAGAAAGACGAAGATATCCCTACTGTGGAGAAAGATGAACTCAATGATCTGGATAAGAAATGGGATGAGTTGAAGCAGCAGAAAGATTCTATTTTTGCCGGATATGCAGGCAAAAACAAAGTGGTACGTCAGTTGATCGATCTGGCGTTGTTGCAAAACAATATGCTGAAAGGTGAAGCATTAAATAACTTTGTAAAAAGAAGCATTGAGCTGATTTAAGCAGCCACTTTTTAATTTTATAATATCATTCAAAGAGCATTACGTGCATGAAAATGTATCGTAATGCTCTTTTTTCATTAGAAATGTATGTCAGCTGTCGGTAAATTGGAAACTATTGTATATATTTGAACGATGATTTAACCCTCTATATAGTGTTTTGCTGGACCTTATGAAGAAAAATCTTTTATTGTTATTTCTTTTTTACTGTTTTTGCCAATGCTTGTCCAGGCACAGAAAGTCGGATTGGTATTGAGTGGCGGCGGTGCTAAAGGACTGACGCATATTGGAATTATTCGTGCTCTAGAAGAGAATAATATCCCGATAGATTATATAACCGGTACTTCTATGGGAGCCATTGTGGGCTCTCTTTATGCCATGGGGTATTCGCCTGACGACATGGAAACCTTACTGAAATCAGAAGATTTCAAGCGATGGTATTCCGGTGAGGTGGAAGAAAAATACATGTACTATTTTAAGAAGAATCTTCCCACACCGGAGTTTTTCAATATACGTTTTTCCTTTAAGGACTCGTTGAGCCTGAAGCCGCAGTTTCTGCCGACCAGTGTTGTTAATCCTATCCAGATGAACCTTGTCTTTATCGATCTGTATGCGCGCGCTACGGCTGCATGTGACGGTGACTTTGATAAACTTTTTGTACCATTTCGTTGTATCGCATCGGATGTGTATAACAAGAAGCAGCTGATTCTGAAGCGTGGTGATCTGGGTGACGCCGTACGGGCTTCTATGAGTTTTCCCTTTATGTTCAAGCCTATCGAGATAGACAGCATGTTGGCTTACGACGGTGGAATCTATAATAATTTTCCAACCGACGTGATGCGTGAGGATTTTCATCCGGACATCATTATCGGTAGCGTTGTATCTACTAATCCGGGAAAGCCGAAAGAGAATGATCTGATGAGCCAGATAGAAAATATGGTTATGCAGAAGACAGACTACTCTCTTCCTGATTCTGCCGGTATTTTGATGACTTTCAAATATAATGATGTAAGTCTGATGGACTTCCAACGCATCGATGAGCTCGAGAAAATAGGATATGACCGTACAATGAGCCTGATGGACTCCATCAAAAGCCGTATTCACCGTAGGGTTAATGTGGATAATATCCGTTTAAGGCGGTTGGTGTATAAAAGCAATTATCCTGAACTCAGATTTAAGAATATCTATATCGACGGAGCTAATACTCACCAACAGGTGTACATAAAGAAAGAGTTTCATACCTCGGACGATAAAGAATTTACGTATGAGGATCTGAAACGGGGATATTTCCGTTTACTTTCGGATAACATGATTTCGGAGATTATTCCCCATGCCGTTTTCAATCCGGAAGATGATACGTACGATTTGCATCTGAAAATAAAGATGGAGAATGAATTTTCGGTTCGTGTGGGAGGTAATGTGTCTACGACCAGCTCCAATCAGATTTATCTGGGACTTGCATACCAGAATCTGAACTATTATTCGAAAGAGTTTACGCTTGACGGACAGTTGGGCAAAATATATAATAATGCTCAGTTCATGGCCAAAGTCGATTTTGCCACTACTATCCCGACATCCTATCGTTTTATCGCTTCCATCAGTACTTTCGATTATTTTAAAAAAGATAAGCTTTTCTCTAAAAACGATAAACCGGCTTTTAATCAGAAGGATGAACGATTCCTGAAATTGAAGGTCGCTCTTCCTTTCTTATCCAGCAAAAGATTGGAATTGGGCTTTGGAATTGCGCAGATAGAGGATCGATACTTTCAGAATAATGTGATTGATTTTGATAAGGACAAATATGATAAGAGCGGATATCGCCTGTTTGGTGGTTCCGTTAGTTTTAATGGCAGTACACTGAACTCCAGGCAATTCCCGATTCAAGGTGCAAGAGAGGCCTTGGTTGCTCAGATATTTACGGGAAATGAAAGTTTTCGTCCGGGGGTTAATTCGGAGAATAAAAAGCCCGTAAAAGAAAAGCATTCGTGGTTACAATTGTCATATATGAAGGAGAAATATCATAAGATGGGTGCTAATTGGATATTGGGATGGTATCTGGACGCAGTTTATGCCTCTAAGAACTTCTCAGAGAACTATACGGCCACTATGATGCAGGCTAGTGAGTTTGCCCCCACTGCACATAGCAAATTGACGTATAACGAAGCTTTCCGTGCCAATCAATATGTTGCTGCCGGAATACGTCCCATTTATCGTTTAAACCAGATGTTTCATGTCCGTGGAGAATTTTATGTTTTTTTGCCTATTTTCCCAATTGAACGGAACTCCATTAATAAGGCTTATTATGGAAAAGCATTTTCCCGATTCGAATATTTAGGAGAAATTTCAGTGGTTTGTCAATTACCATTTGGAGCTATCTCTGCATATGTAAATCATTATAGCTCACCAAGAAGGGAGTGGAATGTAGGGCTGACACTCGGCTGGCAACTGTTTAATTACCGGTTCATCGAATAATTTATTTGCAAAAAAAGTTCCCCAAAAGCTTGCAAATTCAAGAAAAGGCCGTATCTTTGCACCCGTTAAACAAAAACAATGGTCGCGTAGCTCAACTGAATAGAGTAGCTGACTACGGATCAGCCGGTTACAGGTTTGAATCCTGTCGCGATCACAAGAACCTCCATAATCAAATTATGGAGGTTTTTTGTTTTCCTTGCATTATCTCTTTTATTGGATCATACCTAAATTCTGAGGGATTCCTCTTTTTAATTGGCAGTCTGTACTGAGTCCGGTACTAAAACAAGCCTAAAACCTCCATATTCATCACGATAGTTTGGCACGTCATAGTCAATATATGACACTCGGCAGCCTTTTGCAGTACCACCCCAACTACCACCTCGCAAGACCCGGCGGAAAAAGGCAGATGTACCATTAAATGGCCATCCGGGATGGACAGATTTACCGTTTTGAGAGTATTCTTGAGTGTACCAATTGTCACACCATTCCCATACATTGCCATTCATGTCGTACAATCCTAATTCATTAGGCTTTTTCATACCTACCGGATGTGTAGTCCCTTTGTCTCCATATTTACTTTTTTGATAATTTTCAATATACCAGGCAACTTCATCGATATCATTACTTCCGCTGTATTTGTATTTTTCACTATACTTGCCACCGCGTGCGGCATATTCCCATTCAATATCGGTAGGCAGGCGAAATGTTTTGTTTGTAAGGGTGTTCAATTTGCTTATAAACTTTTGCGTGTCATTCCAACTGATATACTCTGCCGGACAATCTTCACATCCTGAATTGTATGATTGATCGAAATCAGTCCCCATAACTGCTTTCCACAGTTTCTGGGTAACTTCATACTTCCCGATATAAAAGAACGGTAGAGTTTCCTCATGCGTTGGTTTTTCATTGTTTTCGCAATCATTACCTTGCTCACTTGTGCCTCCCATAATAAAGGTTCCGCCTTCTACCGGAATCATTTCAAAGCTTTCTCCATTTACAGTAAAAGAAAGAGCAGGCAGTCGTTTCTGGTCGGATTTGTGTTGAATGCAACCGGTAGTACCACCTAAAACAAGAATAAAAACTAAGATGGTAAATATATTCTTTTTAGATAAATGGAGTTTAATATTTAGGAGTGTTTTCATTTATTTGAATATTAAATTATTAGTAACCTGTTAAATGTATGAAATTTAATTAATGTAGTGACCTTATAAGGTGTATGATATAACTTTGTTTAACGTTTAGGAATTTTATAATGGTGGTGTTTCCACTCTATACCGACAGTAGCAAAGGAAAAGCGCAGAAGAATGAAAA
>ENA-OQIF01000033-OQIF01000033.1-human-gut-metagenome-genome-assembly--contig:-NODE-33-length-84737-cov-7.286964_pt1 | contig 84737 bp, 85 predicted proteins | sample MGYA00242574_ERZ504738 | MGnify/ENA primary metagenome ERZ504738 (study PRJEB26092, sample SAMD00036437) | human gut metagenome | host: Homo sapiens | study: EMG produced TPA metagenomics assembly of...
TCTTAGACCTGAATTTGCCGGAGATCAGTGGCTTTCAAATCTGCCAGGAACTAAAGAATAAAACCGCTATCCCCGTCCTGATACTGACTTCCAGAGATCAGGTAAAGGATGAACTGCAAGCGTTCCAGTTGGGTGCAGATGAATATTTGACGAAGCCGTGCAGAAAAGATCGACTTCTTGCCAGGGTATCCAATATTCTCAAAAGGTATGAAGGCCGTACCAATCTCATAGAGGGACCAGATTTCCTGTTAGACCAGCAGACCTACACGCTTTATATTCATAATACCTCTGTGGTGCTTCCAAAAAATCAGGGAAAACTGTTGGTCGCTCTTTTGTCCGGCGGCGATGCTCTGGTCACGACGGAGCAGCTTTGCATGGCACTATGGGGAACCACGGAATACATAGATGAAAATGCCTTGCAGGTTAACCTAACCCGGCTGAAAAAAACGATGTCCGCCCTTGAAATGAAGCAGCGAATCGTTGCAGTTCGAGGAATGGGCTACCGTTTGGAAGCGGAGGTGTCTCTATGAAGCAGCTTTGGCACATGATAGAACGGTACTACCCCTGGCTTCTGTTGCTGCTGGGCGTGGATTGCTTTTGCGCTGTCATTCTTTGGATTTCTGACATTCAGGTATTTCAAACTTTGATCGGGTTAGTAGTTCTGACGAGCATCCTTTTGTTTTCAGCGATTCTGTTTGTACTAAACAAGAGGGAGAACACCCACATGGAACTGTTCCGAGATTTCCTCAGTGATCCTACCATCTGCAATGAAGAACGGCTGCTCAGTGCCATTAGTCAGAAAGAAGGAGAATCTGTCCGATTTTTGGCTTCGGTTTTACGGGAATACAAAAACGAGAGTAACAATATGGCGGATGCCCTACGGGACTATGAAGAATACGTGGAGGGCTGGGCACATGAAGCGAAAACGCCCCTATCGTTGCTGACCATGCTCTTGGATAACCGGAACGATGAAATCTCTCCTTCCCTGCAAGCAAAGCTGGATTATGTCCGCAGTCAGCTTCAGGAGGATGTCACGCAGATGCTGTACTATGCCCGGTTGAAGAGCAGTACAAAGGATTACCGATTTGAGGATGTCAATTTGAATGACTGCTTGGGTGAAGTTCTGGAGGACTATGCCCCACTTCTTGAAGAGAAGCATTTTGTCATTCTCAACAAACTGCAATCTGAAACAGTCTATACAGACCGTAGAGGACTTCAGTTTATGTTGGGACAAATCGTTAGCAATGCCATCAAATATAGCAGCGATAGTCCCATGCTTACAATTTCCGTGATACATTCGGAGACTGCAGATATCCTTTCTGTTGAAGATAACGGCATTGGCGTAAAAAAATATAATCTGCCGTACATTTTTCAAAAGGGCTTTACCGGGGATTCTACTGACAGCAGAAAGAAGGCTACCGGTATGGGACTTTACCTGGTTAAGAAGATGGCCGACGATCTAAATCTTCATCTGGAAGCAGCTTCCCAGTGGGGAAAGAGCTTCAAGATTGTCATCTTCTTTCCTAAATTGAGATCCAACGGAGGGAAATAATATAAACAGAAAAACGCCCGCAGGATTTTCTCCTGCGGGCAGCGTGTTGTCAGCTATCCCAAGGCTTGTATTCTGTTACAGTTTTCAAATAGGTTTCGGGATCGCCGTTCAAGATAAGGTCTGCATACTCCAAAGGAGCGTTGTAGATCAAATAATCCAGCTCTGACCGCTGATACATATTGTCAGCAATCTCGTTCTCAACGACGATAGTGTCAATCGCAATCATACTGCCGTCGCTGAATTTCACTTCCACACAGCAATTATCCATATTGTAGGCACAAGATATTAAGGTTTTCATGGTATGTCCTCCATAATTCGTAATATAAAGCGAAAATCCCGTCTGACTTCCTGTTAGAAATCAGACGGGATTTGTCCGTATGCACCCCGGAAACCGTCAGCTAACAGTTGATAAGTAAATTAGTTCCTTATCACTGTTAAGCCAACTGTTTCCGGGCTTTTTTGAGCCCGGATTTCTTCTTTTGAACCATAGATTTTTATGGAGGCTTCGGGGCAACTGACCGGATTTGAACCGGAGGCTCTCATGTCTTGGACAGTTTCCAAACTCCAGCCCTTTGAGAGAGGACGTTTCTCTCGAAACAAGCGGCATCATCGCAGAAAAAGAATCACAAATACTTGGGCGTCGTTTTGTCGGCTTTGACGGGCCGAAAAAAGCGGCGCCCTTTTTCAATTTCTAAAAGGGCGCTGGAGTATAGGACCGCTATGGAAGCCGCGCCGCAGCTCAAAGCCAGCGGACTGGATGGCGGCTGCCGCATCCTCGCTGACTTCGGCGGAAGGATGTTCCGCCCGCTGCAAAGACGGCTGCGAGATGAGCGGAACCGGAAGTCCATCGCGGCACACCAGCCGGGAAAGGCATCTCAGGACGGGCTTGGCATATCGATTGACCGAAAAGCGGCGGCAGAGTGGTTTCAAAAATCGGCAGAGGCCGGAAATCCTTGCTCCGCATACGCGCTGGGCAAACTGCTGCTGGAGAAGGGGCAGATCCCGCAGGCCATTCACTTTCAAAGCGGTTGGCCGCAATGGTAAGCGTCGTATATCTTCCTATTTCTGTGTAAAAAGCTGTGTTTCAATATCTGTGATCGTAATGTGCGAGAGGTAGGCGGCGCATTCCTCGTTCATGTTCCGGTACAGCGTGTCCATCGCGCCCGCCATGCCGGAGCAGATGGCGCAGTCCCGGTCAATGTCGCCGCTGTGCCACGCGCAGTCCACAAAGCGGGTATTCACCGCCTCCGCCACCTGCCGTAGGGTAAGGCTCGCCGGGTCTGCCGTCAGACGGTAGCCGCCGTCCAAGCCCTCCCGGGTCTCCACCATCCCCGCCTTTTTCAGCCCCGCCAGCACCCGGCGAACGCGGGTGGGGTTGGTGCAGATGTTCTCCGCAAGCGCCTCGCTGCTGAGTGATCGTCCGCTGTGGCTCAGGCAGACCAGCGCGTGGACGGCCAGATTAAAGGAACTGTCCACCCTTTATCTCTCCTTCACAAGCTCGTAGGGCCAGTCGATGACGCCGCCGAAGTCGTAGACGCTCTGATACCCCAGTGCCAGCAGCTTTTGAGCGGCATCTTTGCTGCGGCGGCCGCTGCGGCAGTAGACCAACAGCGTGGCTTCCTTGTCGGGCAGAGCCTCAGGCATTTCACTCCCGATGCTCTCGTTAGGCACAAGGACGGCGTTTTCAATATGCCCGCCGTCGTATTCCTCCCGGGTGCGGACGTCCACCACCACGACCTCCTGCGAGGACATCATCTCATAGGCTTCCTCGGCGCTGATCTTCTGATACGCCGCCTTGCCTGTCATGTCCTCCGCCTTGTCTTCTTTTGCTCTGGACAGCGCGAAGCCGCTCAGCAGCGCAAGCGAGGCGGCAAGTGCCGCAAAAAGTAATATCTGACGCATGAATACACCTCCAATGTAACTGTGTTCACTGCTGATACAGTTTATACTGAGACAATAACAGGCACAGTTGGAAATGTCAATAGATATTTGCAAAAAAGTGAGAAATCTTTAATTGTAGTTGACAAAAAGAAGAATATGGATATAATAAAGATATAAGAATAAGACTTATTCTTGTATTTAGGGGGCGGCAGTATGCCGAAATACGCAGAGGAAATATTGGCTGTCGTAACGGAGCTTCAGCGGCACCTCACGGCGGAACAGGTGTTCATGGAGATGAAAAAGGAGCATCCCAGCATCGCCATTGGCACCGTGTATAAGCATCTGAACACCTTGACGGAGGAGGGTCTGCTGCGCCGCATCACCGAGTCGGGTTCGCCGGACCGGTACGACCGAACGGAACGGCACGATCACTTGATTTGCAGCCGGTGCGGGAAAATCGCGGACGTTCACCTGCCGGATATACAGAGCCGGATCGAGTACGCGCTGGGATGTGATATCCTCTCGTATGATCTTAAAATCCGGTATATCTGTCCCGATTGCAGGGAACAGGAAGAAAACAACGCTGAAGGAGGCACTCAATGAACGCAAACGTATCGAAGCTGCTCAACGAGCAGATCAACAAGGAGTTCTACTCCGCCTATCTGTATCTGGATTTTGCAAATTACTACGCCTCCGTGGGCTTAGACGGCTTTGAGAACTGGTATCGGGTGCAGGCGCAGGAGGAACGGGATCACGCCATGCTGTTCTATCAGTATTTGCAGAACAACGGCGAGGGCGTCACCTTTGAGGCCATCGCAAAGCCGGAGTGGGAACGAGACGATCACATGACCCCTCTGAAAAAGGCGCTGGCGCATGAGAGGCTCGTCACCGCCGGCATCGATGCCATCTACGCCGCCGCATACGATGTCAGGGACTTCCGCACCATGCAGATGCTGGACTGGTTCATCAAGGAACAGGGCGAGGAGGAGAAGAACGCCGCCGACCTTATCACCAAGATGGAGCTGTTCGGCGGAGACAGCAAGGGGCTGTATATGCTCAACGGCGAGCTGAAGGCACGGGTCTACACCGCGCCCTCCATGACAATGGAATGACGCCGTCCCCCGATTCAGCAATCAAACCAATCAAACCAATTAAAAAGAAAAGGAGATCAAACCATGTCACTTATCAACAAAGAGATCAGCGATTTTTCCGCACAGGCATATCAGAACGGAGAGTTTCGGACCGTGACCAAGCAGGATGTGCTGGGCAAATGGAGCCTGTTCTTCTTCTACCCCGCAGACTTTACCTTTGTCTGCCCCACCGAGCTTGAGGATTTGCAGAACAAATACGCTGAGTTTAAGGCGGCCGGCTGCGAGGTTTATTCCGTATCCACCGACACACATTTCGTGCATAAGGCGTGGCATGACCACTCTGAGCGCATCAGCAAGATCACTTATCCCATGCTGGCCGACCCTACACATGCGCTGAGCCGCGACTTTGAGGTGTATATCGAGGAAAACGGCCTTGCAGAGCGCGGAAGTTTCATTGTGAACCCGGAGGGCAAGATCGTAGTATACGAAGTCAACGCAGGAAACGTGGGCCGCAATGCCGACGAGCTTCTCCGCAGGCTTCAGGCCAGCCAGTTTGTGGCGGAGCACGGCGACCAGGTCTGCCCCGCCAAGTGGCAGCCCGGAGCCGAGACCCTCAAGCCCAGCCTTGACCTTGTGGGGATGCTGTAATGGAGATGGAACAGCTCTATGATGTGATCGTGATAGGTGGAGGGCCGGCCGGGCTTACGGCGGCCCTTTATCTTGCCAGGGCACGCTATCGCGTGTTGGTGGTAGAGAAGGAGCATTTCGGCGGCCAGATCACTATCACGAATGAGATCGTGAACTATCCCGGCGTAGCAAAAACCAGCGGCAGAGAATTGACGGACACAATGCGGCAGCAGGCAGAGGGCTTCGGTGCAGAGTTCCTGCTGGCCGAGGTCACGGCTTTTGAACTGGACGGAGACGTCAAGACCGTGAAGACCGGGCGCGGAGAATACCGCTGCTTTGGCGTGCTTCTGGCCACGGGCGCCCATCCGCGTATGATAGGCTTTCCCGGCGAGGCGGAGTTCCGTGGACGGGGCGTAGCCTACTGCGCCACCTGCGACGGCGAGTTTTTTACCGGAAAGGAGGTTTTTGTCATAGGCGGCGGCTTTGCCGCGGCGGAGGAGAGCGTTTTCCTGACACGCTACGCAAAGCACGTCACCATACTGATTCGCGAGGAGGACTTCACCTGCGCCGAGGCTGTGTCGCGCGCCGCTAAAGAGCATCCGAAGATCACTGTTCTCTCCCATACCGCAGTGGTGGAGGCCACGGGCGATACGGCTCTGCGGAGCCTGCGATACAGAGATTTGAGAACCGGAGAGGAAACGGTTTTCGCACCGCATGGGGATACCTTCGGCGTGTTTGTGTTTGCAGGCTACGAGCCGGAAACGGCCTTGATCCGGGACAAGATTGAGACTGACCCGAGAGGCTATATCGTTACGGACGGCTCGCAGCGGACGAGCCTTGAGGGCGTATACGCCGCGGGCGACGTGTGCGTGAAGGAGCTGCGGCAGGTGGTCACCGCCGTGGGCGATGGTGCAAAGGCTGCGACTGCGCTGGAAAAGTATGCCGCAGCCATGCAGGAAAAAACTGGTCTTCGCCCCCGAAAGCCTGAGATAAAAGAAACGAAGGCGGCATCCGGCGGCGAGGCTCAGCCCGAGGGGATATTCCCGCAGCAGGTAATGCAGCAGCTTGAGGCAGTATTTGAAAGAATGCAGGAGCCCCTGATACTGGAGCTTTGCCTTGACGAGAAGGCTGTTTCAGAGGAACTCCGCTCCTATATGGAGGAGCTTGCACGACTCACACCCAAACTCACAGTAAGAAAAGCTACCGAAGGCGCTGAGCATATGCCGCTGGTGCGTGTGCTGCGCTCTGACGGCAGCGACTCCGGTCTCGCTTTCCACGGGGTACCGGGCGGACACGAATTTACTTCTTTTATCATGGGGCTTTACAACGTGGCCGGACCGGGACAGGCTCTTGACGGGGAAACTATGGGCCGAATAAAGGCTCTTGATGCACCTACAGATATGCAGATATTCGTTTCGCTGTCCTGCACCATGTGCCCGGAGCTGGTGATCGCAGCCCAGCACATAGCCGCCCTCAACCCTAATGTCAGGGCAGAGGCATACGATCTGAATCACTTCCCCGCCTTGAAGGAAACGTATAATGTCATGAGCGTACCCTGTCTCGTGCTGAACGGCGGAAAGATACTGTTCGGGAAAAAGAGCATAAGCCAGCTGCTGGACACGCTGGAACAGCAAGAGCAAAAGAGCCGCACATCGGATCGGCCCGAGGGATGATGGCCGGAAGCAGTACATATCAGTTACTTGAGTAACCGCTGCCGGCCCCTGCGCTGACAACGGCGTTGTGATAACCGGGGTTGATATGCGACTGAAGCCAAGGCAGACTGCACACAGGCGGTCTGCCTTTTCTTCCGCCAAGCGGTTAGAGACGGCTAACTAAAATACAGGGCAGAAAGGAACTCAGAGCTTGAACAGGGAAAAGGGGATCGAAACCGTTACCCTCATGGTGCGCCGGGATTGCCGGGGCGTACATGGGACAAGGGGCGAGGCGCTTTGCCCGGCGTGTGCCGCCCTGCTGGGATACGCCAGGCAGCGGCGGGACGGATGCCCGCATGGGGAGATAGACAGCCGTGAGTGAACAAAAAAGCTTCTGGGACAGAAATGCCGGTTGTTACGACAGCTTTATGCGAAAGGATCGGGCGGCGTATGAGGAGATGTACACGCTGATCCGGCCGGTCGTGAAAGCCAAGACGGTACTGGAGCTTGCCACCGGTACGGGACTGATCGCAAAGCACATCGTGAATGCGGCGGCGCATATTGAGGCGACAGACGCCTCTGCAGAGATGATTGCAGAGGCCAAGCGGGACAACCGCTCGGCGAAGCTGCACTTTTCGGTGCAGGATATGTTTTGCCTGCCCTACGCGGATAAGTCCTTTGATGTAGTGATCGTGTCCAACGCGCTGCACATCGTGCCGCAGCCGGAGAAAGCCCTTGCCGAGATCCATCGGGTACTGAAAGAGGACGGCGTGCTCATCGCGCCTACCTTCACCCACGCGGGGAACTCGTTTTCCGGCAAGGTCAAAGCCTTTTTCATGAAGCTGGCGGGCTTTCCCCTCCACAGCAGGTGGACGAGCGAGGGATACCTGCGTTTCCTGCGGCAAAACGGTTGGTCAGTGCGGAAAAGCGTTGTTCTGAAAGCCTCGTTCCTGCTGACCTATGCGGAATGTGTGAAATCGGAGGGGCAGGATGTTATTTTTTGAGAACACCCGCAAGCCTGTGGGGCTTGGCGGGAAGTTCATGGTCGCCATGATGAATGTCGGGCACAGTGCCGTGGCCCGGTGGGGGCTGAATGCTGCGCCGTTCTGCAAGGCAGTGTGGCGGATATGATCTTCGCAGACGACTGGTTCGATGCGGTCACAGCCTTTGAGACCCTCTATTTCTGGCCCGATCTTCCGCAGGCTGCGGTTCGTGGACTGCAACAAGCCGTTCTGGAGGAAACGGATGGACCGGGCATTTGTGCGGGCGAAAGGCGGCTGCGACAAATGGCACGATTACGAGATGACGATTGCGCCTTACGAAAACGGCAGGCGCACTTGTCCTGTCCCTTGGCATCGCCATTCAGAACTTCCCCGAGGGAGCGATCAGCTCCATGCCGCTCCGGGCGGAGGGCGAGAGCAAGGGCAGGGCGTTTCTCGGCGGCGTGCTCTCCGGCGCGGTGGAGCCTATCGGAGCAGTGCTGACGATTCTTGCGGCGCAGCTGGCGATCCCGGCGCTGCCGTATTTTCTGAGCTTCGCGGCGGGCGCCATGCTCTATAAGGCATTGGCGGAGTGAGAAATGATGCCCGCCGCTGACGATAACTTTAGCGACAGCTTGCGCGGGTTGCGTTTGCCAAACAGCCTATCCGAAAAGGCAGGGACACCACTTGCGGTGTTCCTGCCTTGCGCTGTATGGCGATGCTTGGAGTATTGAAAAGAATATGCGCAGGCATCCAGGACCGGCGAACAGAGAGTCTCTGCATTGAACTGGGCAAACAGAAAAATCACAAACCTCATTGACAAACTCGATCTGCTCGGTTATAATATACCAGTAGTATATACCATCGGTATATTAGGAGGCATCAATGGAACGTACAGAGACTCAAATGAAGATCCTCGAAGTTGGGAAAAAAGAATTCCTGGAAAAAGGATTCAAGGACGCATCTCTGAATAAAATCGTCGCAGAGGCGGGCTTCACGAAAGGCGCCTTCTACGGCTATTACCCGGATAAGGCTGCGCTTTTTGAAGATCTTGTGGGCGAGGCAGCAAAGGGACTGTTGGAGCAGTTCAAAGCCGCACAGGCCGCCCATTTCGATCTTGTCTCCGAGGAAAAGACGAAGGACAGCCTGAAGCTGTCCACTGAGTATTTGCGCGTCTTTGTGGAATATATGTACGCCCATTTTGATGCCTTCAAGCTGATCCTCTGCCGGGCGGAAGGTACGCGCTATGCAAATTTTTTGGAGGAGCTTGTGGAACTGGAGGTAGAGTGCTCAGAGGAATACTACGCACTTCTCCGCAAAAGAGGAAAGCTCTCCGGGAAAATGACAAAGCAGCTTCACCACATGATCACCAGAGCCTATTTTACGGCGGTATGTGAGACGATTGCCCATGATATGCCCAAAGATGAAGCGATGCGGTATATTGAGGAGCTTGCAAAGTTTTTCAACTCTGGCTGGAAAGGCTTGCTCCGGCTGGAATAATGCACGATCACTTTAATTTTTTGCACGCGAGTTAGCATATTCTAACTAAACGATATAAAATTGGAGGTCGTTTATTATGCTTAAAACAGATTCGAAGAAGCTGGAAACAAGGGACTTTATATCGGTGGGCATCTTTTCGCTCATCTATGCTGTAGTGGCGTTTGTGGTTGGCGGTGTTGCGCAGATGACGCCGGTCACTTTCCCGTTTATGCCAATGATCGTGGCGCTCTTTACGGGGACAGTTTTCATGCTCTATGTGGCAAAAATACCGAAGAAGGGAGCTCTCTCCATTCTCGGTGTAATCGCGGCGATCTTGCTGTTTGTTACAGGAATGTTCTGGATGATGTCCGTATTCTTCCTGGGTTTCGGCTTGATCGCGGATCTTATCTGCGCTTCCGCTGATTTCAGATCCTTTAAGAAAAACCTGCTTGCCTACTGCGTCATGGCGCTTGCGCCGATGGGGGCATACATTCCAATGGTTGTCATGCCCGCACAGTTTGATGCTTTTATGAAGAATAAAGGTGACTTCTCCTCCTTTGAAGGAGTGATTCATTCGATTGGGGCTGCCTGGTGGGCGATCCCCGCAATGATTATCGGGACGATCGTCTGCGCGATCATCGGCGGACTGATTGGAAAGAAGCTTATGAAAAAACACTTTGAAAAAGCAGGGATTGTATAAATGAGACTCGACCCACGGACGAAGCTTCTGATTCTCGCGGTCACAAGCGTTTCCGTTTTTATGAATAAAAGCATCGCGGTGGAGTGTGTGCTTGCGGGGATTCCGCTTGTGCTTCTGAGCACTTCCGGCGATCTGAAAAGAACGCTGAAATACGCAGCTTTTTTTCTCACGCTTCTGCTGATCCAGCTTTTTATCGTACCGAGGCTGCCCGTGACTTTCGGCGGGATCGTCTATATGTTTGCAGTGTATATCCGCAAGCTTCTTCCCTGTTTTATGCTGGGCAGCTTTCTGATTGCAACGACAAGCGTAAGTGAATTTCTTGCGGCGGTCACAAAGCTCCGATTGTCGAAGGGGCTCACAATCGCTCTTGCCGTTACCCTCCGTTATTTCCCGACCATGAGAGAAGAGTGGGCCTCCATACGGGATGCCATGGCGCTGCGAGGGATATCAGCGTCCGCGGCTGGGCTGATTGGCCATCCTATACAGACGATGGAGCATGTCTATGTTCCCCTGCTTGTTTCTGCTTCCAGAATTTCGGACGAGATCACGCAGGCAGCGATTACAAGAGGCATTGAGCACACAGGTGAAAGAAGCTGCATAGAGGAAATCGCGTTTTCGTTTGCTGATTTGCTGGTGGTAATTGCTTACGCCGCGCTCGCTGCCGGCATGGTCTACGCGGGCATGAAAGGAGTGTTTTGATTATGATATCGTTTCAAAATGTCTCTTTTACATACGCTGAAAGCGGGAACGGCGGAGTCCTTGATTTGAACCTTATCGTTCGGTCCGGCGAATGCGTGCTGCTTTGCGGACCATCCGGATGTGGAAAAACAACAGTTACACGGCTCGCAAACGGACTGATTCCCCATTTCTTCCACGGCGATCTTTCGGGGCAGGTGAAGGTAAACGGTATGGATACCCGGGAGACAGAGATCGCTGCGCTATCGGATGCGGTAGGGACGGTTTTTCAGAATCCTCGAACGCAGTTTTTCAATACGGATACGGACAGCGAGATCGTGTTTGGGCTTGAAAATCGGGGCATTCCGCGAGAGGCTCTGCGCTCCCGATTGGATGAACTTACGGAGGAGCTGCATCTTAGCGGGCTCCGGGGTCGAAATATCTTTGAACTGTCCGGCGGCGAGAAGCAGAAGATCGCGTTTTCCAGCGTGTATGCTTCGGCTCCCGATGTCCTTGTGTTTGACGAGCCATCATCGAATCTCGACATGAAGGCCATCGGAGAATTGGCTGATTTGCTCCGACGGGCGAAAACATCAGGAAAGACCATTCTGATCGCAGAGCACCGCATCTGGTATCTGATGGACATTGTGGATCGCGTCGTTTATATGCAGGATGGCCGGATTGCGTCGGACATGGAGGCTTCAGCGTTCAAGGCGCTGCCTGAAGCAGATATTCGCAGAATGGGACTGCGTGTCAGGGATCTGTCGGTATCCGAATCGGGCGGTGTGAAAACAATCGCTGCCGATGGATTGCTTTCCGCTCAGAAAATCAGCGTCCGTCTCGGCGGACGGTATGTATTGAATGATATCTCTTTTCAGGCAAGCCGCGGAGAGATCATCGCCATTGCGGGCGCCAACGGCGCCGGGAAATCGACCCTCGCCAGAGTGCTCTGCGGATTGCAAAAGAACGGCTCCGGTACTGTTTTGTGGGCTGGAAAACCGATGAGCCGGCGGTTGAGACGGAAAAAGGCATACATGGTCATGCAGGATGTGGGGCACCAGCTCTTTACCGACAGCGTGGCGGCGGAATGCGCGCTTGGCATAAAAGCCCCGAACAAAGACGAGATCGACCGCACATTAGAAAAGGTGGATCTGCTGGCGTATAAGGAACGGCATCCCTTGTCTCTTTCCGGCGGGCAGATGCAGCGCCTTGCGGTTGTGGTGAGCGATATCTGCGGCAAGGAGCTGCTGGTGTTCGATGAGCCTACCAGCGGACTGGATCTGAAGAGCATGGAAGAGGTCGGCACCTTGACACGAAGCCTTGCGACGCAAGGCAAGGTGCTTTTGATCATCACACATGATATTGAGTTCATGATGCGGATCTGCACAAGAATACTGTTCATCCGGGACGGAGAAATCGTGGAGGACCTTTCCGGTGGACAGAAAGAAAAGATTGTAAGACTTTTGCGAGGTGAGGAATGATGACGGGAAAAGAAAACTCGGCGATGACGATTCTGATAGATTTTGCGAAGCCGTGCAAAGGGAAACTGATCGGCTCCGTTGTACTTGCGGTTTTGGGGGCGCTTTGCGGCATGATTCCCTATATCGCGGTGTCCCGCGGGATCATTATGATCTGCCACGAAGACTATGCTTTCAGCAGGTTGGCGTTTCTGGCATTGATTGCGTTTGCGGGCTATCTCGGGCAGGTGTGGTTCGGAACGTTTTCTACAATGAAAAGCCATGAGTCTGCCTTTATCATTCTGCGGAATATCCGCATGGCGATAACAGAGAAGCTCTCCCGTGTCCCCATGGGAACGATCCTTGATACGCCGTCCGGGAAATTCAAAACGATCATCGTGGACACCGTGGAAAAGCTGGAGCTTCCGCTGGCGCATATGGTACCGGAGCTCACTGCCAACATCCTGATCCCAGTTCTAATGCTCGTTTACCTCTTCAGCCTTGATTGGAGACTCGCGCTGATCTCTCTTGTGACGATTCCGGTGGGTGCCTTCTGCTATATGGGAATGATGAAGGATTACGAGAAGAGATATGCCAGAGTGCTTGCCGCAGGGAAAAACATGGATGCCGCAACGGTGGAATACATCGGCGGCATCGAAGTGGTGAAGACGTTCAATCAGGGTGAACGCTCATATAAAAAATACGCCGACGCCGTGGCGGAAAACGAGACAGCCAAAGTGACCTGGTTCAAGCAGACCAACGGCTACTATGTGATGGGGCTTTCCATCCTGACGGCAACGCTTGTGGGCGTGCTGCCCTTGGGGAGCTGGCTCTTTATAAACGGAAGGGTCGAAGCGGGTACGCTGATCACCTGCATCATTCTCGCCCTTGGACTCGTAAAGCCACTGATTCAGGCATTGCAGTACACCGACAGCCTGGCCATGGTGGATTCCACCGTAAAAGAGGTAGGGAATCTTCTGGATGAGCCGGAGCTTGTGCGGCCGACCGAGAGAGCTGTCCTTGCGGACGCCGACGTATCCTTCGATCATGTTAACTTCCGATACAAAGAGACGGAGGTCTTGCATGGGATTTCCTTTGACTGCACAAAAAACGGTATGACGGCCATTGTGGGGCCCTCCGGCTCCGGTAAATCTACCATTGCGCGGCTCATCGCCTCCTTCTGGGAGGCGGAGAGCGGCTGCGTCCGTATTGGCGGCGTGGACGTGCGGAACATTCCTCTCCCTCAGATAATGGAGCTTGTCTCATATGTATCACAGGATAACTTCCTGTTCCATCTGTCTATCCGGGAAAACATTCGGATTGGAAAACCGGAGGCCACAGACGCAGAGATCGAGGCAACGGCAAAAAAAGCGAGCTGTCACGATTTCATCGCCGCTCTGCCGGAGGGCTATGATACGCTGGCGGGCGATGCGGGAAGCCGCCTCTCCGGCGGAGAAAGGCAGCGTATCGCCATTGCAAGGGCGATCCTGAAGAACAGCCCGATCGTGGTGCTGGATGAAGCCACGGCATTTACCGACCCTGAAAATGAGGCCGTTATTCAAGCATCCATCGCGGGGCTTGTAGCAGGAAAAACTTTAATCGTCATTGCGCATCGGCTGTCTACCATTACAAAAGCAGACAAGATCCTTGTCGTGGAGAAAGGAAATGTCGCTGCGGAAGGAACCCATGAGGAGCTTCTTGAAACAAGCAATCTATACAAGGAATTGTGGAAAGCCCATATGCAGGGCAGAGATACCGCAGAGGAGGTGGCGTGATGATAAGGCTGTTTCAAAGACTTTTGTTGTTCTCGGGCTTACAGAAGAAGCGTCTTATCCGCTCTTTTCTTGCATACCTTGTCAGCTCATTCTTTGAGATGATCCCAATCATGGCCATTCTAACGGTGCTCACAGGAATCCTGAAGCAGCTTTCCGGCGATGTTATGCCTGAAAGCACGATCTGGATCTCGCTTGGCATCATGATCGTTTCCATTGCAGGGCGAATCGTGTTTGTCGATCTTTCTGCCAATGCCAGAACTCTTGGCAGCTTCGCGTTCGGGTCGGAAAAGCGCATGGAGATCGGCGAACGCCTGAAAAGGGCGCCTATGGGCTATTTCAATGAAAACAGGCTCGGGGATATCACTGCGGCGGTGACAACCACACTTGGCGATCTGGAGCAGCAGTCCGTTACCATTATGGAAAATGTGGCGGGCGGGTTTATCCACGCCATCGTGATTAGCGTTTGGCTTATGATCTATGAGTGGCGGATCGGGCTGATCTCTTTGGCCGGACTTGCTGTGGCGCTCATTGTTTATTCGCTTATCGGCAAGGTCGGCAGGAAACACGCGCTCCGCCGTCAGGCAGCCCAGGCTGGCCTGGTCACTGCCGTTTTGGAATATGTGCAGGGCATGGGCGTAGTCAAGGCGTTTGGGCTGGCGGAGCGCACCGGAAAAGCAGTTGACACCGCAATCGAGGAAAGCAAAGAGGCAAATATCGCGCTTGAAAAGGCGTTTTCCAAAATGACGGCGCTCTATCAGACGGTGTTCAAGCTCGCACGGGCGGCTATTCTGGTTTTTGCGCCCTATCTTTTGGCAGGAGGAAGCATCACGCCGGAGAAGTGCCTGCTGCTTCTCGTGTCCAGCTTCATGATCTATGCCGCCGTGGAGGTGGCGGGCAGTATGTCCTCCGTTGCCCGCGCGGTGGAGGCTTCTCTGGACCGGCTGGATAACATCATGGACATTCCATCCCTGGACGAAAACGGGGCTGATCTTGTGCCGGAAAATTTCAATATCGAAGTGAAGAATATGTCCTTTGGATACGGGGAAAAGGAGGTATTACATCAAATCAGCTTAAGCGTACCCCAGGGAAGCTCCTGCGCCATCGTTGGTCCCTCCGGCTCCGGAAAAACCACGCTGGTCGGTCTGATCGCCCGTTTCTGGGATGTGAAGGAAGGACAGATCACGCTCGGCGGCCGGGATGTGCGGGAATATACCAGCGGCAGCCTTCTCAAGAATTTCGCCATCGTGTTTCAGAATGTGTATCTCTTTGAGGACACCGTCGAGAACAATATCCGGTTTGGCAGACCGGACGCAAGCGAGGATGAAATCATAGCAGTCGCAAAGAAAGCCTGCTGCCATGACTTTATCATGGCGCTGCCCGACGGTTATCAGACAACGATCGGCGAAGGAGGCTCCAGCCTCTCCGGCGGAGAAAAGCAGCGGATCGCCATTGCAAGGGCGATCCTGAAGGACGCACCCATCGTCATTTTGGATGAAGCTACAGCCAGCGTGGATCCCGAAAACGAGCAGGAGCTGCAAAAGGCCATCCGGGAGCTGACAAAAGGCAAAACGATCCTGATGATCGCCCATCGTCTGTCCACCGTGCGCACGGCAGATCAAATCATCGTGCTGGAGAACGGCAGGATCGTTCAACGCGGAAACCATGAGGAGCTGATGCGCGAAGACGGCCTGTACAGGCGCTTTGTGGGAATGCGCAGCCGGGCGATCGGCTGGACGCTGAAAGGCGGGAAAGCACATGGATAGAAGGTTAGACAAAAGATACTTGACCGGAGCGGTACCTGCAATGGAAAAACAGTATGGCGTGGAGAAGACAGAGGCGATCATAGAAGATGCATGGAGACGTTATGCGGAAATCGTAGACGAAAACGCCGACGAGCCGAAAAAGATGTATATGCATACGAGGAAACGCATCTATCCTGCCATCGCCGCCTTTGACGCCATGACGGGAAATGGAATCTCCCGTGAGGAAGCGGCGGCTTTTCTGAATAGATATTATGAAAAGCGGGCAGCGGGCGTTGGTGCAAAAATCCAAGGGGCAATGAAGATACCGGGTCTGTATAAGCTGGTGCCGAGGTTCTTTGCCAAAATGACAAAAAGCTCCTTTGGAGAGGACTGCGGTTTTCGGGCTGATTGGATACGAACCGAGCAGGAGGAAATGTGCTTCGACATGCTGGCCTGCCCCTATCAGGACACCTGTGTGAAATACGGCTGCCCGGAGATTGTGGCCGGCTTTTGCCGCGCGGATGACGAGGTCTACGGGCATATGCATCCAAAGCTCAAATGGGGACGGACAAAGACGCTCGGACAGGGCGGAGACTGCTGTGATTTTAGACTGACGATAGAGTCATGACCCTATGGAAAGACGGATGAGATACAAGACCCTCCAATGCTTTCTTTCGGCGCTGACTATGATCGCGTTCCTCGCTCCTGCCTCATATGCATCCGGTACACCGGACGCATATGAGGCAGGCGTAAACGCTGTTTCCGAAAAATATATTGGCAAAACGGTTCCAGGCGCCTGTGTCGTGATTTCGGAATTGCAGCGGCCATCTGCGGGTCTTTCACGGGGATCAGCCATGCCGTAAAGAGAAAAAACAGAGCATCGGTCCTTACGATTGTTTTATTTGGATTGCAAATTATAGCTGCGTGGATGCTCGGATTCTTAACAGTAGTATAAATCAACAGAAAACGGAGGAATGGATTTATGGACAAAAAGAAAAAGTGGACGGTCAAGGATGTTATTACAACGGTATTGCTCTCCGCAGTGCTGATCGTGATCCAGCTCATCGTCAATATGGTCTGCATGGCCAACGACTTTGTCAGCATGGTGCTGTCGGTGGGGATCACCATGTTCCTCTGCGCGCCGGTCTATATGCTCATGGTCAGCCGGATCGGCAAGCGGTTTGTGACGCTGAGCTATATGACGATCCTCGGCGTGATCTTCCTGCTGATGGGAAACTGGGTCTTGCTTCCTTATTATGTTCTCGTGGGGCTCCTCTGCGAGGCGATTCTCTGGAAGGAAGGCTCCTGCCAAAAACCGAAACGGCTGACCGCCGCCTGGACGGTGGCGAGCCTTTTATACAACGGGGTCAATCTGCTGCCCATCTGGTTCTTCTGGGACACCTACTACGATTTTGCGCTGGCAAGCGGCATGGAGCAGAGCTACATCGATTCCTATGTGCGTTACTACACCTCTCCCGGCTGGCTGGCCTTTATTCTGCTGTTCACGACGCTGATGGGCTTTTTAGGCTGCATGGTGGGCAGTCGGCTGATCCGCAGGCATTTTCAGAAGGCCGGCGTTCTATGAGAGCGGACGCATCCTTTGCGGTGCCGGTCAAGCTGTGGGCGCTGCTGTGCGTCTTTGCCGGAGTGACCATCGGCGGGAATGTGCTGCTCACCTGCATCCTGACCGGCGGCGCGCTTCTTTATCTCGTCTTACAGCGGAACTTCCGCCTTGCCGCGTCCTATGGCTGCTTTTATCTGCTGCTGGCGCTGCTGCTCTACGGCATCCGCTTCCACGGGCTGCGCATGCCGGTCTTTTCGGAGTTTTATGTTCTGATGTTCTGGAATCTGTCACCGATCTTTCTGGTGTCATGGGATTTGATCACCACGCCGCCGGGGATGCTCTCCGCGTTTTTATCCCGCCTCCGTATGCCCACCCCGTTCATTCTCGGGCTTCTTGTGGTCTTTCGCTTCTTCCCCACCATGCGGACGGAGCTGAAAGGCGTAGGCAGGTCGATGAAAAACCGGGGGCTGACCGCGGCGGGACAGCTGCTCGCACATCCCGTGCAGAGCATGGAGTATGTGCTGGTTCCGTTTCTTCTTCGGGTATTGCAGCTTGCGGATCAGCTTTCCGTTTCTGCCGTTGCAAGAGGTGCGGAGCGTCCGGGCGTGCGCGGCAGCTATTATGAGAAAAGGATCGGGGCGCGGGATCACATCGCGGCAGCCGCATGTGCGATAGTCACGGCTTCCTATTTGGTTTTGGAAAGGAGCATGGCATGATCGAGCTTACGCGCGCTTCTTTTCAATACGAAAACTCGGACAGAGGCGTACAGGACATTTCCCTTTCGGTAAAAAGCGGCGAATGCGTCGTGCTGACGGGGCTCTCTGGCTGCGGCAAGACCACCGTGACAAGGCTTGTCAACGGGCTTGCGCCGTCCTATTATCCCGGAGCCTTCAGCGGAAGTGTGAGGATAGACGGCAAGGACATATCAAGGCTTTCCACATGGGAGATCGGGCGTTTGGTGGGAAGCGTTTTTCAGGACCCCAAAAGCCAGTTCTTTTCCTCCGAGCTTGCCGGAGAGGTGGCCTTTCCCTGCGAGAATTACGGCCTGTCCACCCGGGAGATACGGGAGAGGACGGACGCCGCCATAGAGGCATTGAAGCTGTCCCGTTTGAGAGACAGGGCAGTTGACGTCCTCTCAAGCGGAGAAAAGCAGCGGGCGGCCATTGCGTCCGTATATGCCATGAAGCCAAAGGTCTTTGTGTGCGACGAGCCGACGGCCAACCTCGACGCCGCCGGGACGCGGCAGCTTGCGCAGACCCTTCGGCAGCTCAAGGAGCAGGGCTTTACCCTGCTCCTCGCGGAGCATCGGATCGACTGGCTGATGGGGATCGCAGACCGCTTTTTATATCTGCGGGATGGCAGAATAGCGGCCGAGTATACACCGGAGGATTTGCTCCTCCTGCCAAAAGCAGACATCTTAGGGATGGGCCTGCGTTCTCCGCACGAGGGAAGGTGCCCTCCCGCTCCCTCCGTATTGGACGAGAGCCCTGCCGTCTTGAAGACAGCAGGGCTCTCGAAAAGAATATGCAAAGAAGTCATTTTCGATGATGTTTCCCTCTCCTTTCCGAAAGGCAGGGTGACCGCCATAACGGGGCAAAACGGCGCGGGGAAAACCACCCTTGCGCAGATCCTCTGCGGGCTGGCAAGGCAGACAAGGGGACATATCCTGATAGATGGAAAAAAAGCAAGAGCGGCAGTCCGGCGCAGGGAGATCTATTACTGCGGCAACGACACGTCAACGCAGTTTTTTGCGGCGAGCGTGGCGGAGGAGCTGCTGCTGAATACCAGATTGACAGAGAAAGCAAGAGCCGTGCAAGGAACCTGCTCAAAGAGCTTGGGCTTTACGAGTACAGGGACGCGCACCCGTCCACCCTGTCCGGCGGGCAGAAGCAGCGCCTTGCCATCGCCTGCGCCGTCTTTTCCGGCCGCGGGATACTGATCCTTGACGAGCCAACCAGCGGTCTTGACGGGCAGAATATGCGCCTGATCGCAGAAAGGCTGAAAAGCGAAGCGCGGAACGGCAGAACCATCCTCGTGATCACCCACGACAGGGAACTGATCGAGAGCTGCTGCGATAACATTGTGGAGGTTGAAAAACGATCGTCATGAAACCGCCAAGGGGCGCTATGGGATATCCGCGCCGGAGGAATCGTTTTCCGCTCCTGCCGGCAGCTCCACCGCGATGGTCGTGCCCTTGTCCGAGCTTTCCTCCACCCAAACGGAGCCGCCGTGGAGGTTGGCGATCTCCCACACCAGAGAAAGTCCCAGTCCCGCGCCGCCGTACTCGCGGCTGCGGGATTTGTCTACCCGGAAGAAGGGATGAAAAATGCTCCGCTGATATTCCTCCGGAATGCCGCAGCCGGTGTCGGAAACGCGAATGATGCACTTTTCCTGCCCCTGTGCAAGCTCGACCCGCACTGAGCCGCCGGGACGGTTATATTTGACGGCGTTCTCCGTCAGGTTAAAGAGCAGACGGTAGATCAGCGCGTCGCTGCCGGTCAGGGCGGCGTCGCCCTCCGCTTCCAGCGAGATGCTTCGCTTCTCCGCCAGCGGCGCGAGATCCGTGAAGATCTCCTCGACCATGGGGGCGAGCTGGAGCTGCTCGTTCCGCGCCACCTGCTGCAGATTGCTCATCTCCAGCAGCGTCTTGCTCATCTGTGTCAGCCGCTCCGTCTGCTCACGCAAAAGCGTGAGGAACTCCACCGTCTCCGGCCGCACATCGGGATGCTCCGCGGAAAACAGCTCCAACTGCGCCTGCATCAGAGCCAGCGGCGTGCGCAGCTCGTGGGCGGCGTTGCCGGTGAACTGCCGCTGGGCGGCAAAGGCGTTATTCAGCCGCTCCAGCATCTGGTTGAACGAGCGGCTCAGCTGCCGGAACTCCGGAAGCACATCTTCATCGATCCTCATATCGGCAAGATTGTTCAGCTGTACCTGCTCCACTTGCGCGGCAAAGCTGCGCAGGGGCTTTAGGGCGCGTCCGCTGACAAAATAGGCGAGGAAACCGCTGAGCAGCGTTACCGCCGCCGTGATGTACCAGTTGGTGGTGCGGAAGCGCCCCTGCACCCCATCGACGACGATAGTCAACTCCTCGTTGGGCGCTATGAGCTGCAGGTCAAAGCTCGCCGCTCCGCAATCATTCAGGATCACTGTGCCGCCGCCCTGTAAGCTGTCCGCAATGGTGTCCATATAGTACACACCGGAGAAGCACAGCAGCAAATTCATGGCCACGCAGGTGATGCCGATGAGCAGGACGGACATCAGCGTGATGCGCCACTGCAGGGAAAGCCGCTTCATACTTCCCCGCCTCTCATCAGATAACCCTCGCCGATGCGGTTGCGGATGGGGTCATAGCCCAGCACGGCGCGGAGCTTTTTGCGCAGGGCGGAGATGTGGACGCGGATGGAATTGCTGAAGCTGTCCACGCTGTTGTCCCAAACATGATCCATCAGCTCTTCCTGACTCACGGGCCGCCCCTGATGTACCATCAGGTATTCGAGAATCCCCGTTTCCTTGCGGGTCAGCGTCAGCGTCTGCCCGTTGACAGCGGCGGTGCGGGAGCGGGTGTCAAAGCTCAGGCCTCCGCAGCTCAGCAGCACATCCTGCTGGGTGAACTGCCGCAATGTCAGGCTGCGGATGCGGGCCTCCAGTTCGGCCAGGTGGAAGGGCTTTGCCAGATAGTCGTTCGCCCCGGCGTCCAGCCCCTGCACCTTGTCCTCCACCTCACAGCGGGCGGAGAGGATCAGCACCCGCGTCTCCCGGTCGGTCTGCCGCAGGGTGCGCAGCACCGTCATGCCGTCCTTTTTCGGCAGATTCAGATCCAGCAGCACCAGATCGTAGCGCTCCACGCCCAGAAGCGCCAGCGCCTTTTCCCCATCATAGCAGTAGTCCACGCTGTAGGCCAGCCGCCGCAGGCTGCGGACGATCGTCTCGCACAGGGCGCGTTCATCTTCGATTACTAAAAGGTGCATGAGAGCCCTCCTTTTTATTTCTCCATTTTTATGCTGCTCTCATTATAGCAAGAATAGATAAGGTTTGCATTAAGTTTTCGTTCTTAACAGAGACTTTAACTCTCCCGCGCTATGATGGGGGCAGAAAATCGGAAAGGGTGATGAAAAATGAGCTGCGGGAAAAAGGCCGCGGCGCAGATCGCGCTGCTGATGGCCGGAACCGCCATGCTGTGCTTCGGTGTATGGCGGGGCGAGGCGGCGACGGTGCTGAGCAAGGCCATCAAACTATGTCTGGAGTGTGTGGGCATTGGGTAAAAGGTTTTCAGGCGTTTCACAGACCATGTCCCGCTTCCGGGGCTGGATCCAGGCAGGGGCAACGCTGCTGACCAACCTGCACCTGCCGAACTTTCTCAAAGGCGGACTGTATCAGGGGGCGGGGAAGGCTGTCTGCGTGCCGGGGCTGAACTGCTACTCCTGTCCGGCGGCCTCCGGAGCCTGTCCCATCGGGGCGTTTCAGGCGGTAGTGGGGTCTTCCAAGTTCAGCTTCTCCTATTATATCACAGGCTTTCTCATTCTGCTGGGCGTGCTGCTGGGGCGCTTTATCTGCGGCTTCCTCTGTCCCTTTGGCTGGTTTCAGGAGCTGCTGCATAAGCTCCCGACAAAGAAGCTCTCCACAAAGAAGCTCAAGCCCCTGACATACCTCAAGTACGCCGTCCTGCTGGTGATGGTTTTCCTGCTGCCGGCGTTCCTTGTGAACGATGTGGGCATGGGAGACCCGTTCTTCTGCAAATACCTCTGCCCCCAAGGCGTGCTGGAGGGAGCCATCCCGCTGTCCCTTGCCAATTCCGGCATCCGGGCGGCGCTGGGCAAGCTGTTTACATGGAAGTTCAGCATCCTGCTGGCGGTGATCGTGCTGAGCGTACTGTTCTACCGTCCCTTCTGCAAGTGGCTCTGCCCGCTTGGCGCATTCTATGCGCTGTTCAACCGGGTGTCCCTCTTCCAGATGAAGGTGGACAAGAGTAAGTGCGTCTCCTGTGGGAAATGTGCCAGAGCCTGCAAGATGGATGTGGATGTGACGAAAACGCCCAACCATACCGAGTGCATCCGCTGCGGAATGTGCATCCGCGCCTGTCCGACGAACGCCGTGTGCTTCCGTTACGGCTTCGGCAGCGGGAAAGAGAAGGAAAACGCAGCAACGCTGCGAGAAAACAACAAAGCTTAAGGAGAAACGAATATGAATGCAAAGAAGATTCTGGCTCTGCTGCTGGGCGCGATGATGCTGCTCTCCCTTGCAGCCTGCGGCGCAAAGGGCAGCGACAAGCAGGCGGATATGAGCGGAGGCGGTTCCGCCATGACCAGCGAGCCGAAAACCGACGAGGAGGCGCTCACCCTGCACAAGGAGCTGCTGGAGCAGGAGAACGCGACCCTGTCGGAAAATGCCGAGCTGTGGGAAAAGGTCTATATGGAGGCCGACAAAGGCATGGCAATGATCGAGGACGGGAAAAACTACGGCGATTTCCTGCTGGATACCGTCGAGGCCGCGAAAGAGCAGTTCACCGACAAGGAGTATGAGTGGCTGAAGGAGTCAACCACGGAGATCAGTAATATTGAAAACAAGCTGACCGAGTTGGAAGCGAAGTATCCCGAGATCATGCAGAAATCCATGGACAGCGATATGAGTATGCCCGCGGTCGATAATATGAGTATGCCGTCCAATCAGAGCGGCGCGGACAAGATGGCCGAGCAGGGCAGCATGCAGAAGTTCCCCGCCTTTGAAGGCAAAGACCTGGATGGCAACACGGTGAAGAGCGAGGAGCTGTTCTCCGGCAACGCCGTCACCGTAGTGAATTTCTGGTTCACCACCTGCAATCCCTGCGTGGGAGAGCTTGCCGAGCTGGACGCGCTGAACAAGGAACTCGCGGAGAAGGGCGGCTCCCTCATCGGCGTCAACACCTTCACGCTGGACGGTGACAAGGCGGCGATCGCGGATGCAAAGGACGTGCTGATGAAGAAGGGCGCCACCTATCAGAATGTGTATTTTGACTCCGACGGTGAGGCGGGAAAGTTTACCACCAACATCTTTGCCTATCCCACCACCTATGTGGTTGACCGCAGCGGCAATATCGTGGGCGAGCCCATCGTCGGTGCTGTCACCGGCAAGGCGCAGGCCGAGGCGCTGCAAGCCCAAATCGACAAGGCGCTCGCCGCCGATATGGGCTGACGCGAGATAAAAAGCGCCTGCTGTGCGCCGCTGCATTGCCCATGGCGCTCGAAGGGTCGGAGTGAGTCCTGATTCCCCTGAAAGGAGGAAACGCAATGTATCGAAGCGTATTGGCACTGCTTTTCGCCGCGGTGCTGCTGCTCAGCGGCTGCGCTGTCGGGCAGCAGACTGTGCCGAAGGAAAAGAGCGGACAGAAAACAAACATGGACGGAGCGGCTTTTGACCGGTCCGACGAGGAGATCACCTATATGGATACCAAAGACAATGTCATCTATCTGGCGGGCGGCTGCTTCTGGGGGATGGAACAGCTGATGCAGTCCATCCCCGGCGTTATCGACGCCGAGAGCGGCTACGCCAACGGCACCTGCGAGGAGGACGCCGATTACCAAACCGTCTGCACGGGCAACACGGGCTTTCGGGAGACCGTGCGGGTGGAATACGACCCCGAGCAGGTGAGTCTTGACGCGCTGCTGCTGGCCTACTTCTATGTCATTGACCCCACGGTGCAAAACCGGCAGGGCAACGACCGCGGCAGCCAGTACCAGACCGGCGTCTACTACACCAACGAAAGCGCGAGAGAAACGGTGAAGCGCATCGCGGAGATCGAGCGCGGCCGCAGCGAGAAATTCTTCGTGGAGATCGGCCCGCTCAAGAACTACTATCCTGCCGAGGAATACCACCAGAACTACCTCGAAAAGAACCCGAACGGCTACTGCCACATTCCGCGCACGGAGATGGAGCTCTTTTCCCGGCTGCGCATCGACCCGGGTGACTATCAGAAGCCCGCGGCGGAGTCCATCCGGGACAAGCTGACGGCGGAGCAGTACCGCGTCACGCAGGAGAGCGGCACGGAACGCGCCTTCACGGGCGAGTTCTGGGACAAGTTTGAAAAGGGCATCTATGTGGATGTCGTGACCGGCGAGCCTCTCTTTTCCTCCACAGATAAGTACGGGAGCGGCTGCGGCTGGCCCGCCTTTACAAAGCCTATCGAGGGCCCCGCTGTGGTGGAAAAAGAGGATCTGAGCCACGGAATGCGCCGCACGGAGGTCAGAAGCCGCGCCGGAGACTCCCATCTCGGTCATGTGTTCACCGGCGATCCGGAGTCGCCCAACGGCGTGCGCTACTGCATCAACAGCGCGGCCCTGCGCTTCGTCCCCTATGAAAAAATGGAGGCCGAGGGCTACGGATACCTGCTGTACCTGTTTGAAAAATAGGACGCAAGGGGCCGGCAGTTCTCATGCAAGGAACTATCAGCACATCACAGCATATCGGACTGCCCGGTGGCAGTCCGATATGCTGTGAATGGAAGTTTCCGGCACTCTCCCGGCACTCTCCCGGCACTCTCAATGAGCCGATTTCGAAACGGAGAAGCAAAAGCAGGAGGCTACCGAAGATCCGGCTGACCCTGAGCAGAACACCGAGACCGAAAATAAGGATAAAAACAACGACCCTGCGAAACAGGAAGAGCAGAAGCAGGATGCCAAAACAGAGAACGAGGCCCAGCTCACCATCAACGGCGCAGCTCATAACGAGCTGCTCCACTAACTTATCCCGGCGGGGCATACTGCATCGCCCTGCTTCCTCCATATTGCAAAGCCCCCCGGCACGTCCGCATGGTGCCGGGGGGCCTTTTTGCGCAGCAAAAAGCAGACCGGGTGGTAAAAATGACCGGAAATACAAAAAACCACCTGAACCGCAAGGATTCAAGTGGTTTTTCTCGATGGAGCTGCTATCCAGATTCGAACTGGAGACCTCATCCTTACCAAGGATGCGCTCTACCAACTGAGCTATAGCAGCAAATGGCGACCCGGATCGGGCTCGAACCGACGACCCCCAGCGTGACAGGCTGGTGCTCTAACCAACTGAGCTACCGGGCCATGATCGCTCAAGTGCATCGTTTCTGGCGGTTGACCGCTGGAACGTGTGTTATTATACCTGAGAAACGCGCGGTTGTCAAGCATGAATTTCGGAAAATGTCAAAAAAGTTTTGGAAAGTCCGACATTCCGGGAAAAATACAAAACAAAACGCACAGAGTACTCTCTGTGCGCTTGTGGCAGGGGTAGTAAGTCTCGAACTCACGGCACGCGGTTTTGGAGACCGCTGCTCTACCAACTGAGCTATACCCCTACAGATATTCCGCATTCGCTGAATGCTTGATTATTATATAAGATTCTGTGCGGAATGTCAAGCATGAATTTCGCTTTTTTGCAAAAAGCGGGAGACAGGGAAAGCTTTTTCGCAAAACGACGCCGAAAACAGGTGGAACTTCGGCTTTCCACCTTGAAGGAAAGCGGGAAATAGTGTATTATAAGGGGTATCAAACGTGTAATTCCGGGCTTGCTATGCCCTGACAGGGGGAACGCCACTATGGCAGATAAAAACTTTTTGACCGAGATCATTGACGCCGACCTCGCCGAAGGCAAGATCCGCGAGATCCATACCCGCTTCCCGCCGGAGCCCAACGGCTACCTGCACATCGGCAGCGCCAAGGCGATCTATATCAACTGGTCCATCGCAAACCAGTACGGCGGCAAGTTCAACCTCCGCCTCGACGACACCAACCCCGCCCGCGAAGGGGAGGAGTATGTCAACAGCATCATCGAGGACCTGCACTGGCTGGGTGCCGACCCCAACGGCGGCATCTTCTACGGCAGCGACTACTTCGACAAGTGCTATGAGTACGCCGAGAAGCTCATCCTCGAGGGCAAGGCATACGTCGATGACCTGACCCGCGACGAGATGCGCGAGTACCGCGGCAGCGACGCAGGCAAGCCCTCCCGTCCCTCTCCGTGGCGCGACCGCACCCCGGAAGAGAACCTCGACCTCTTCCGCCGGATGCGTGCAGGCGAGTTCAAGGAGGGCGAAAAGACCCTCCGCGCCAAGATCGACCTCGCCAGCCCCAACATGAACATGCGTGACCCGGCCATCTACCGTATCAAGTACGCCGAGCATCATCGTCAGGGCAATAAGTGGTGCATCTACCCGATGTACGACTTTGCCCACCCCATCCAGGACGCCATCGAGGGCATCACCCACAGCATGTGCAGCCTCGAGTTCGAGAACCACCGCCCGCTGTACAACTGGGTCATCGAGAACATCTTTGGCACCGAGTTCCCCAAGCAGCGCGAGTTTGCCCGCCTGAACATGACCAACACCGTCATGAGCAAGCGCTATCTGCGTGAGCTGGTGGAGATGGGCATTGTGGACGGCTGGGATGACCCCCGTATGCCCACCCTGTGCGGCCTGCGCCGCCGCGGCTATACCGCTTCTTCTATCTTCACCTTCGTGCGGGAGGCCGGCATCTCCAAGTCCGACAACCTCATTGATATGCGCCAGCTGGAAGCCTGCATCCGCAGCGAGCTGGACCTGACCGCACAGCGCCGCATCGCCGTGCTGGACCCCGTCAAGCTGGTGGTGGACAACTACCCCGTCGACAAGACCGAGTATTTCGACATCGCCAACAACCCCAACCGTGAAGCCAACGACCCCACGACCCGCAAGGTCGCCTTCACGAAGGAGCTGTGGATCGAGAACGAGGACTTCGCCGAGGTGCCGCCTCCGAAGTTCAAGCGCCTGACCGTCGGCGGCGAAGTCCGTCTGATGGGCGGCTATCTCGTCAAGTGCGAGAGCGTCGAGAAGAACCCCGACGGCAGCATCGCCGTCATCCACTGCACCGCCGACCTCGAGACCGGCAACGGCAGCCCTGCCGATGGCCGCAAGGTCAAGGGTACCATCCACTGGGTGAGCGCCGCCCACGCCGTGGATGCCGAGGTACGCCTGTACGACAAGCTCTTCACCGAGGCGAACATGAATGCCATCCCCGAGGGCAGCGACTACAAGGATTATCTGAACCCCGACAGCGTTGTCGTCCGCAAGGGCTGCAAGCTGGAAGAGGCTCTGGCCGACGCAAAGCCCGGCGATAAGTTCCAGTTCGTGCGCACCGGTTTCTTCACTCCCGACTCGAAGAACCCCGGCGTGTACAATCGTGTCGTGACCCTGCGCGACAGCTTCAAGCCCGCAAAGTAACGAGCGGACCCCAAACATCGCAAAAGGAGCACTTCACAGACCATGAAAAAACACATGACCCGCAACATTATCCTCATGCTGGTGCTGGACGTCATCCTCGGCATCGTGCTGGCCCTCTATATCGCCAACACCGGCACCGTGCCTGCTGCCGATAACGCCGACACCTATACCGACGGCACCTACACCGCCAGTGCGCAGGGCTGTCTGAGCGAGGTGGGCGTCACCGTGACCATCACCGGCGGCAAGGTGACGAATGTTGTGATAGATGCTTCCGGCGAGACGCCGGAGCTGGGCGGCAAGGCGGCAGAGACGCTGTCGGCCTCCCTGCTGGCGGCTGGCTCGACCGTCGGGGTGGATGCTGTCTCCGGCAGCACCATGACCAGCGACGCGGTATTTGCGGCAATGAACGATTGCCTTGCACAGGCCGCACAGTGATGAAGCTTTGAACGGAGCTGCTGCACGGCGTGCCTGTGCGGCAGCTTTTTTGTGAGCGAGGTTCTTATGATACTGGATATTCTGCCGCTGGCAGGCGGCACGGCCCGCCTTGTGCGGGTGTACGGCGGCGAGCCCTGCGTAAAGCTGCCCGGGGCGGTTCCTGCGCCGGAAGGGGAGGGCCGGTGGCCCATCACCGAACTGGGCGATTACTGTTTTTCCGAAAAGCCCCGGGGCCTGCCCGGGCCGGAAAAGACCTGCCGCTATGAGCGGGCCGAGGACGACAAGCTCTGTCTGACCCGTGCTTTTGGCCGGGATGTGGGCGGCAAAGAGCGGTACAGCTTTGACTTCGACGCCCCCGCCGCCCCGGCGCAGGACGACGAGCTCCACCCCATCTGCGGGAACTTCCTGGAAGAAGTCACCCTGCCGGACAGTCTGCGGGTCATCGGCAGCTGCACATTCTACAACTGCCGCAGGCTGCGCCGCCTGACGGCCGGGACAGGAGAGCTGATCATGGGCAGCGATGTCTTCCTCAACTGCTTTGCGCTGGAAGACCTCGTCATCCGCGCTACGCCCGAGCAGGCCACCGGCCTGTTTGCCCTCGTGGGCAGCATCACCGAGGCCGTGCGGGCGCTGTTCTGGCCGGTGGGGGAGGCCGCACCCCGGGCGGGGCTGTGGTATCCCGCCTACTGGGAGGACATCGAGGAGACGCCCGCCCACATCCTGCTCCACACCTTTTCGGGGCAGGGCTACCACTACCGGCAGTGCTTCCTCGAAAATAAGCTTCTCCCGGCGGAGTACGACGCCATCTTCCCGCAGGGCCACGACGCCGACGACGCTTCCGTGATGGCGATGCTCTGCTTCGACCGCCTGCGCTGGCCGTGGCAGCTGAGCGGTGCCGCCCGGGATGCCTACCGGGACTTCCTCAAGACCAACACCGGGCGGGTGCTGACCCGTCTGCTCAAGGCGCAGGACACCGAGGGCGTCAAAGCTCTGCTGGCGCTGGATGTGATGGATACGGATGCCTTTGCCGAGGGTGCTGCCCTCGCGGCCAAGGCCGACAATGCCGAAGCGGCCGCCCTGCTGGCCGACGCAGAGCACAAAAAGCGTGCCGCTGCGCCCCAAAAGAAGAGGTATGATTTTGATTTCTGAGAAGGAAACGTTTTTTGACCCCCGCAAGCCCTTCCGGTCGGCCCGGCCCGAGACTCACGAAGAGTGGCAGGCTCGGATGGGCGGCGAGGTGCTGGCCGTGGTGCGCAGCGGGCTGTATCTGGACTTCCGCTTTCTGGACCAGGCCCTCTCGGCCCTGACGCCCACCGCCGACGAGCGGTGCGGTGTGCTGGCGACGGATGGGACCATCCTCTGCTACCAGCCCAGCGCCCTGCTGCGGCTCTACCAGAAGAACCCCAAATATCTCAACCGGCTCTACCTCCACACGGTGTTCCACTGCATCTTCCGCCACCTCTGGCTGCGCGGAAGGCGGGACAAACGCCTGTGGGACCTTGCATGTGACATTGCGGTGGAGAACGTCATCGACGGTCTTGGCCGCAAGAGCGTCCAGCGCCCCCTGACGTGGGTGCGCCAACACGCCTATGAGGAGATCATCGCGCAGGAAAAAGTGGCTGCTGCAGCTCCCATCTACCGCTGGCTGGTGCGGCAGACGCCCGGCGTTCTCCGCCAGCTGGAAAAAGAATTCTACGCCGACGACCACCGCCTCTGGCCCAAAGATGCCCCCGAACAGCCCCAGCAGATGCCTGCGCCGCTGCCCCAGAAGACCTGGCAAAAAATCGGCGAGCGGATGCAGACAGAGCTGGAGCTCCGGGACAAAGAGGCCGGTGAGGGCGCGGACGCCATGCGGGAGCAGATCAAAGCCGCAAACCGCAGCCGCCGCAGCTACGGCGACTTCCTGCGCCGGTTCTGCGTCACCCGGGAGGAAGTCCACCTCGACCCGGACGAGTTCGATTTGAATTTTTACACCTATGGCCTGTCGGTCTACGGCAACCTGCCCCTCATCGAGCCGCTGGAGACCCGGGAGAGCAAGAAGATAGAAGAGCTGGCCCTCGTCATCGACACCAGCTACTCCACCTCGGGTGAGCTGGTGCGGGCCTTTCTGGCTGAGACGTACACTCTGCTGAAGGGCAGGGAGAATTTCTTCCATCGGATGAATCTCCACCTCATCCAGGCCGACAACGCGGTGCGGCAGGATGTTCCCGTCAAAAACGAAGACGACCTCATCCGTGCCATGAACCACTTCGAGCTGCGGGGCGGCGGCGGCACCGATTTCCGGCCCGCCTTCGAGTACGTCAGCCAGCTCTGCGCCGAGAAGAAGTTCTCGAACCTCCGGGGCCTGCTCTATTTTACCGACGGTATGGGGACTTACCCGGCCCGACGCCCGGCTTACGACACGGCATTTCTGTTTCTGGGCGACCGCTTCGACGACGCCAATGTGCCGCCCTGGGCAATGAAAGTGGTGCTGGACGAAGAAGAATTTACCGGTGAGGCCGCCCGCAGCGCCTCGGCCCTGTCCGAAGCACTGGCGGAGGAAGACGACCTCTACCGTGACCTCAACAATTCGTGATAACGAGGGAAAGAATATGAACATCAAACGAGCCAAAGAAGAGATCGAGCATACCGTCAAGGCGTACCTCGCCAAGGATGCTCTGGGCGAATATGCCATCCCGGCCATCCGCCAGCGCCCCATCCTGCTGATGGGGCCTCCGGGCATCGGCAAGACCCAGATCATGGAGCAGGCGGCGCGGGAGTGCGGCGTAGCGCTGGTGGCCTATACCATCACCCATCACACCCGCCAGAGCGCCGTGGGCCTGCCCTTCATCCGTCAGCGCAGCTACGGCGGCCGGGACGTCTCTGTGACGGAGTATACCATGAGCGAGATCATCGCCAGCGTCTACGCCAAGATGGAGGCCACCGGCCTGAAAGAGGGCATCCTCTTCATCGACGAGATCAACTGTGTCTCCGAGACGCTGGCCCCTACCATGCTGCAGTTTCTGCAGTGCAAGACCTTCGGCAATCAGGCCGTGCCTGCGGGCTGGGTCATCGTGGCGGCAGGCAACCCGCCGGAGTACAATAAATCCGTCCGCGATTTCGACATCGTCACCCTCGACCGCGTCCGCCGGATGGACATTGAGCCGGACCTTCCGGTCTGGAAGGACTACGCCCGTGCAGCCCACATCCACAGCGCTATCCTGAGCTACCTCGAACTGCACCCCCAGAACTTCTACCAGATAAACGCCGACGTGGACGGCACCCAGTTCGTCACCGCCCGCGGCTGGGAAGACCTCTCCAACCTGCTCAACACCTATGAGTCGCTGGGCCTGCAGGCCGACGAAGAGCTCATCCGCCAGTATATCCAGCACCAGAAGATCGCCGAGGACTTCTCGGCCTACCTCGACCTCTACTACAAGTACCGTGACGACTACGGCGTGGAGGACATTCTGGCCGGTCAGGCCAAGCCTGCCGCTTTTGCGCGGCTGCTGCAGGCCCCCTTCGACGAGAAGCTGAGCCTCGTGAGCCTGATCCTGTCCGGCCTCGAGACGCGCTTCTCTGCCTCCCGGCGGGCAGACGCTGCGGCCGACAGCTGCTATGCCTTCCTGCGGGAGACGAAGAAAGCCTTTGCCGAGATGCCCGCAGAGCTGGCGCAGGAGCCGAACTGCTGGGCGCAGCTCTTTGACCAGATGACCGCCGACTACGAGGCCGAGACCCAGAAAAAGCGGACCGCCGGTCTGCTGGATAAGCCCACGCTGGAAGCCCGCTTGCAGACCGCCAAGACCCTGTGCGGCTGGGAGAAAGAGCTTCTGCGCGCCGCCGCGCCGGACGCGGACGCCGCCTTCAAGGTGCTGCGCACCCAGTTCGCCACCCTGTCGGATGCCCGGGACACCGCCCAGCAGACGGCCAGCGCCGCGCTGGAAGCGGCCTTCGACTTTATGGAGCAGGCATTCGCCGAGAGTCAGGAGATGGTGGTCTTCGTCACCGAGCTGACTCTCTCGCCCGCCGCCCATGCGTTCATTGCCGAAAACGGCTGTGAGCGGTATTTCCAGTACAACAAAGACCTCCTGCTCGACCACCGCAAGGCGGCCCTGGATCAGGAGCTGGAAGCCGAACAGCGTCGGCACGGGATGCTGTAAAAGATATAAACGCAAACGAGGGGCCGCACAGCTGTGCGGCCCCTCGTTTTGTATGCCAAAAAGAAAAAGCATCTTGATAAAATCAAGATGCTTGGTGGTTGCGGGGGCCGGATTTGAACCAACGACCTTCGGGTTATGAGCCCGACGAGCTACCAGACTGCTCCACCCCGCGATATTTACTTTTTGCTGTCGGCCTCTCGCTGACTGCTCAAGTATAATACCACAAGGCGGGGGACTTGTCAAGCGTTTTTTCAAAAAGAATATGACTTTTTTGAAAAGGCCGCTGCCGGAAACAAAAAGCGCCCCATTCCGGGGCGCTTCGACAGAGCGAATATCACTTGCGGGTGCGGCGGCGCACGAAGCGGACGACGAGGGCGGCTGCGGCCAGAATGACCAGCACGGGCCAGACGCCCACGACCCAGACCGTCAGCTGCTGGATGCCGGAGACAAAGCCCGTCCAGCCATTGCGGAGGGCGCTGGACAGCTGGGAGAGGTAGGATCCCTCGGCGGGGGTGTATTCCTTCACCTCGTCCAGCGAGAGGTAGACCGTGGAGCAGGACACCTGCTGGCTGTACCAGTCCAGCTGCGACTGCCAGCTCTCGATCTGGTACTGGACGTCGCTGAGGGAAGATTCGATCTCCAGCAGGTCGGAGAGGTTTTCGGCGCTGGCCTGAAGCTCCTGCAAACGTGTGCGCTGGGCCGTCAGGTTGGAGAGCCGGGCCTCGATGTCCATATACTGGGTGGTGACGTCCTGCACCTGCTCGCTCTTGTCCACGAGGTTGCCCGCCTGCGCGGCGGCTTCGAGGAAGCTCGCGTAGTTGTCCTGCGGGACGCGGATGGTGAGGGAGAGGGTGCGGCTCGAGCCGGTGTAAGAGGATTCATTGCTGGATTCCAGATAGCCTCCGGCGGCGCTCACGGCGTCGGTGAGGGCGGTGCGGGCGGCGTCAAAGTCCTTGCTCTCGATGGTGAGGTTGGCCGTGTAGATGAGCTTTGTGCTCGTCTGCGCGGCCTCGGCGCTGAGGGCGCCGGTGCCGCCTGCATCGCGGGCGCTCATGGCATCGGCGCTTCCACCGGCCGGGACGGCCGTCTTGGGTGCGGCAAGGGCGCTGTTCACGTCGTCCATCGAGTAGGCGGCGTAGGAGGCCGTCTCAGGGGCAGAGCTGAGGGCCGCGCCGCCCGCAGGCAGCAGGCTGATGGGGGAGTGGACTGCCACATACAGACCAACGCCGCAGAGCAGGCCGCAGGCGGCGATGCTCAGAGTCCTGCGGGGAAAGTGGATGGCTTTTTTGGGCTTTTTGGCGGGTTTCGGTGCCTCTTCCGCCGGCTGCATGGCGAGGAGCTTTGCTTTCAGGTCGTCCGAAGCGTGAAGGTCGTCTAGCTCCATCTTGTACTCATACCACCTCATCTTCGATCTCCTCCTTCAGCATCGTATGTAACTGTGCGCGGGCGCGGCGAAGCCAGCTGAGCACCGTGTTGGTGGGGGCGCCCAGCATCCGGCCCACCTCGGCGGCGGTATACCCCTCGTAGTAGTGGAGGTAGACCGCGTTGCGGTAGTTCTCGGGCAGGGCGCGCACGGCGTCCAGCACGCTGCCGTCTTCCATCTGCTCCGGAGCGGGAAGATTCTCGTCCAGCTCGGTGTCCTTCTGGCGGGCGGCGCGGGTCAGGTCGTGGCAGCGGTTGACGGTCACACGCAGCAGCCAGGCTTTCAGGTGTTCCTCGCTCTCGAAGCGGCCATTGTAGCACAGCAGCTTTTCGAAAACATCCTGCACCACATCTTCCGCATCGGCGGTGCAGCTGCAGTTGTGCATGGCGGCTCGGAACACCGTGTCACTGTATCGCTGCACGGCCAGCGCAAAAATCTCGTTTCTGGTCAGCTGTCCCATAGTTCTATGCTCCTTTGATGTCCTGTGTACAGCAGGACCCGGTGGAAAAATCACCTTTGATTGGGGACATTCACCCTGTATACGGATGAGCGCCCCAGATTATTGCAGTTTATGGTGCAGAACGGAAAAATCTTCCGCCCGGCACCGCACAAGGTACTCAAAGTATAACATGAATACGCCAAAAACAAAAGGGCCATTTGCCGCCATGTTTTGGTAAATGACCCTGAGAGCTTCTGTTCGGTTATCGGTAGAGCCGCTGGAAGAGGGCTACCCGCTCGGAGAGATAGGTCTCGGCCCGGGGGTGGCGGAGCCAGCGCTTGCCCGCCTTGCCGCAGGCGAGACGGCGGCCCAGCGCGGCGGGGCAGGCGTCGATCTCTTCCACATCCCGCATGGTGAGGGTGAGGCTCAGCGCCGCCGGAGCGTCCGGCAGGGGCGGGAGCGGGTCTTCCCAGACGAAGGGCGGCAGCAGCTGGACAGCGTACACCGTCCGGGTGCATTCCTCGGTGAGCAGCAGCGCGGCGGGCGCACCATCCGGCATGACGTGCAGGGAGGAATAGAGCAGCTGCAGCTGGGCCGGGGCCAGCAGACGGGACGCGCCCTCTTCCTCATCGGGCAGAAGGGTGAGAAAATCCGCCGCCTCGTCGGCGTAGATGCGCCGGGCCGGAGCGCGGAACTGCGCGTACAGCGCGGGCAGGGCGAACACGCCCTCCCGGTCTAAGGCCCGCTGCAGCAGGCAGTAAAACTCCGTCAGTGGGTGGGCCGGGTCGGGCTGCGGCATCCCGAAATCGGGGCGCGAAACGTGTCCTCCGCCCATCAGCCGTTATAGCCCAGCGTGGCCGCCATGACGGCCTTGATGGTGTGCATCCGGTTCTCGGCCTCGTCGAAGACGATGCTCTGGGGGCCTTCGAAGACTTCGTCGGTGACCTCCATCGCGTCGCGGCCAAAGCGCTCGCCCATCTCCCTGCCCACGGTGGTCTTGTGGTCGTGGTAGGCGGGCAGGCAGTGCATGAACACGGCCTTGGGGCCGGCAATGTCCATCAGCTGCTGGTTGATTTGATATGCGGCCAGGTCGTTGATGCGCTCGGCCCAGACCTCGACCGGCTCGCCCATGGACACCCAGACGTCGGTGTAGAGGACGTCTGCGCCCTTTGCGGCCTTGGCGGGGTCTTCCTCGAAGGAGATGGCCGCACCCGTCTCGGCGGCGATGGCCCTGCACTGCTCCACCAGCGCGGCGTCCGGCTGGTACTTTTTGGGGGCGCAGGCGGTGAAGTTGAGGCCCATCTTGGCGCAGCCCACCATCAGGCTGTTGCCCATGTTGTAGCGGGCGTCGCCGAAGTAAACGAAGTTGATGCCCTTGAGGCGGCCGAAGTGCTCCCGGATGGTGAGGAAGTCGGCGAGGATCTGGGTGGGGTGGAACTCGTTGGTCAGGCCGTTCCACACCGGCACACCGGCATAGCGGGCCAGCTCTTCCACGATGCTCTGGCCGTAGCCGCGGTACTCGATGCCGTCGAACATCCGGCCCAGCACCCGGGCGGTGTCGGCGATGGACTCCTTTTTGCCGATCTGGCTGCCCGACGGGTCGAGGTAGGTGACTTCCATGCCCAGATCGTGGGCGGCGACCTCAAAGCTGCAGCGGGTGCGGGTGGAGGTCTTCTCGAAGATGAGGGCGATGTTCTTGCCGCGCAGGGCGTCGTGGCGGATGCCGGCCTTCTTCTTTGTCTTCAGGTCGGCGGCGAGGTCCAGCAGACCTTCGATCTCTTCGGGAGTGTAATCGAGAAGCTTCAAAAAGCTGCGGTTCGTAAGATTCATTGTATATATTCCTCTCTATGCACTGAAATTTGAATATTTATACTTTCACAGACCCTATTATAATACAGAGCAAAGGTGGGGTCAAGAGGAAGCACTTGGCGCACCTGTCAAAAATTGCAATGCTTTGTCGAATATGCTATACGAAAGACGCTGCCCTTCTCCATTCTGGCAACAGAAGGGAGGTGAGCCTGATGGTCCAGATCCTAACCGATATTATCGTAGCTGTCGCAGCGCAAGTGATTGCCGATTGCCTGTGCAAGTGGCTTGACAGCTGTCACAAGGGCCAGTAAGCACAAAGAAGCCCCCGGTATGCCGAGTACCGGGGGCTTCGCTTTTATGAGCCGATGGCAATAATCCTAACCGATATTTTGCCTACTTCTAGTATATGCAATCTGATGCAAAAGTCAAGGTGCTATGAAAAAATTTAACATCTTACAACTCCAGCTCCGCCTTCCGCCCGCTGGGCTGGTAGGGGGTGAGCCGGACGCCGGCCTTTTGGAACATGAACCGGGCGGCCACGCTGGAATCGGTGTCGTGGTACTTGTCGCTGTAGTAGACGACTTCGGCGATGCCGGACTGGATGATGGCCTTGGTACACTCGTTGCAGGGGAAGAGGGTGACATACACCCGCGCGCCCTTGAGGTTGTTGTGGGCGCTGTTGAGGATGGCGTTCAGCTCGGCGTGGCAGACATACATATATTTCGTGTTCAGCGGCTCACCCTCCCGCTCCCACGGCATGGCGTCGTCGTCGCAGCCGATGGGCATGCCGTTGTAGCCCAGAGAGAGGATCTTGTTTTCCGGGCTGACGATGCAGGCGCCCACCTGACTGCTGGGGTCCTTGGAGCGCATGGCTGTGAGCAGGGCAATGCCCATGAAGTATTCGTCCCAGTTGATATAATCCGTGCGTTTCATCGCAAAAAACCTCCGTCTGGCGTGCCTTTTTGGGGGGCGGGGCAGGCCCCGGCCCCCGGCCACCTAAAGCATACCATAAAAGCAGGTTGATTGCAACAAAGCCCCCGCCCCGCCGCCCCGGGGTTCTGCTGCAAAAAAATACAATTTCTGGAAACAAAAATTGTGAAATTTTAATCTTGACAGCCAGAGGGGGGGGGGTAGACTAGGGACAAACATTCCTGCCGGGCGAGGCCGACGCGAATGCAACGAGTTGTAACAACAAACAAGGAGGATGAACAAGATGAAACTGTTCAAGAAAGTTCTGGCTGTGGTGCTGGTGGGCGCTATGGCAGTCTCCATGCTGACGGCGTGTGGCAGCAGCGAGGTTTCCAAGGTGAAGGATGCCCTGAAGGATGCTGGCGTTACGATCGATTCGGCCAAGATGGCTAGCGCTAACAAGGCATCGGGCGCACTGGAGAAGGCCACTGAGACCTTCAAGGGCGATGCCCCTACGGAGGAGGAAGCAAAGGCTGTACAGGCTGAGCTGAAGAAAATGACCGAGTTCAGCTTCAATGATGCAACTGGTTCTGCTACTACCAGCAAGTACGACCTCTACATCTGGACCAATGGTGTAGTCAATAAGACCGAGGGTAAGGGAAATACCTACTCCTACCTGAAGAAGGTTGAGGCAAAGCACGTTACAGAGCAGGGCCTGAAGCGTCTGCTGGCGAAGAATTTCATTAAGCAGGGCGAATTTAAGGGTACTCAGAGCGATTACGATAACCTGAAAGCAGTCCTGAAGGGCGTCGAGAGCGCAGGCGTCTCCATCCAGAAGGTGTATGGCGTTGATGTGCTGCTGGTGGTTGTTGAGAAGGGCACTGCCGTGTCCAATCTGGGCGCAACGACCCCCGCTGGTTCTGGCACCTGATTTATCAGTATTCCTCTCAATAAAAACTGCCTCCGGCCCCGGCGAGCTTGCAGCCCGCCGGGGCTTTCTTTATGCCCGGAAACGCCGTAGACTGCGCCTGAATCGCCGCCCGGCGGGGCAAAATGACAATATGCACAAAACAAAGCCGGGAAGTTTGGCAGGGTAAAAGCCGGAAATTTCAAATGAAATATTCAAAAATCGTTTGAAGTGTGGTATTATCTTTGTAAAATATGCCACAAAAACGGAGAGAATGCTCCGTGCGGCGGAAATGAGGGAAAAACCGATATGAAATACGCAAGCAACAACATCCGCAATATCTTGATCGCGGGCCATGCCGGCAGCGGCAAAACGACGCTGACCGAGGCATTGGTCTATTTTTCGGGCGCTGCCGAGCGTATGGGCCGGGTCGAGGACGGCACCACGATTTCGGACTTTGACCCCGAGGAAGCAAAGCGGAAGGCCAGCCTGTCGGCATCGGTCGTGCCGGTGGAGTATGAGGGCATCAAGTACAACCTCATCGACGCTCCGGGCCTGTTCGACTTTGAGGCAGGCGAGTACGAGGGCATCCGGGCAGCCGAGAGCGTGCTGGTGTGCGTGTCGGGCCGCAGCGGCGTGACCGTCGGCGCAGAAAAGGCCTTCCAGCTGGCCCGCAAGAACGGCAAGGCCACGATGGTCTTTGTCTCGAAGTGCGATTTGGAGAACGCGAACTACTTCAAGATCCTCGAGGACATGAAGATAAAGTTCGGCGCCACCGTCTGCCCCTGCGTCGTCCCGGCCAAGCTCGACGACGGCACCCCCGTGTACATCAACCTGTTCAGCCAGAAGGCCTTCAAGTATGAGGGCGGCAAGCAGGTGCAGGTGGATCTGCCCGACATCGGCCACCGCTTCCAGGGCCTGATCGAGGCTATGAGCGAGGCCATCGCCGAGACCGACGACGAGCTGATGGAAAAGTTCTTCGGCGGCGAGGCATTCACCACTGAGGAGATCGTCGAGGGAATGCGCAAGGGCGTCAAGGACGGCCTCATCACCCCCGTGTTCTGCGGCAGCGCTGTCAACCAGCAGGCTCTGGATATGCTGCTGTACAATATGCACAAGCTGCTGCCCAGCCCGGAGCACAACAGCGTTCTGGCTGAGGATGCCAACGGTGAGCCCGTCGAGCTGACCTGCTCCGAGGCCGCCCCCACCGTGGCCTACGTATTCAAGACTGTGGCCGACCCCTTCGTGGGCAAGCTGAGCTATCTGCGCGTCGTCAGCGGCAAGATCACCGCAGGCGCTTCTCTCGTCAACGCCCGCACCGGCGAGACCGAGAAGATGGGCAAGCCCCTCACGGTTCTGGGCAAGAAGCAGACGGAGGCCGAGAGCATCGGTGCCGGTGACATTGGCGCTGTGGCAAAGCTGGTCAGCGCAAAGACCGGCGACACCCTCTGCGACGCTTCCCGCGTGGTCAGGCTGCCCGCACCCGTCTTCCCGAAGCCCAGCCTGTTCATGGCTGTCACCGTCGCCAAGAAGGGCGACGAGGGCAAGATCAGCAGCGCTTTGGCCCGTCTGATGGAGGAAGACCCCACCCTGAGCTACCTCAACAACGCCGAGACCCATCAGCAGATCATCGGCGGTCTGGGTGAGCAGCACCTCGACGTGGTCAAGGCCAAGCTGAAGAATAAGTTCGGCGTGGAGATCGGCCTCGAGGCTCCGCGTATCGCCTACCGCGAGTCCATCCGCAAGGCCTGCCAGAAGCAGGGCCGTCATAAGAAGCAGACCGGCGGCCACGGCCAGTTCGGCGATGTCGTCATCAACTTCGAGCCCTGCGACAGCGAACAGGTCGTCTTCGAAGAGAAGGTGTTCGGCGGCAGCGTGCCGAAGAACTTCTTCCCGGCTGTTGAAAAGGGCGTCCGCCTTGCCGCGGAGAAGGGCGTGCTGGCCGGTTATCCCGTGGTCGGCCTGAAAGCCACCCTGCTGGACGGCAGCTACCACCCCGTGGACAGCTCCGAAATGGCCTTTATCATGGCTGCAAAGCTGGCTTATAAGGCCGCAATGCCCGAGGCCGGCCCTGTCATCCTCGAGCCGATCCACACCCTGAAAGCTCATGTTCCCAACGACAATACCGGCGACATCATGGGCGACGTCACCAAGCGCCGCGGCCGCGTGCTGGGCATGGAGCCCGACGAGGACGGCCAGCAGACCATCATCGCCGAAGTGCCTCTGGCTGAGCTGGCCAACTTTACCACCTTCATCCGTCAGACCACTCAGGGCCGCGGCTGGTTCACTACCGAGTTCGCCCGCTACGAGATCCTGCCTGAGATGCTGGTCCCCGCCGTGGTCGAACAGGCCAGGAAGCTGGGCAACTTGGACGAGTCTGGTGAAGATTGAGCCTGCCAATGAGAACAGCGCCCGGCTGTCTCCGGACGAAGCCATCTCTGCCCGACATGCCAAGGCCTCCCCTATGTAGGGGAGGTGGCGCGGCGAAGCCGTGACGGAGAGGTTAAATAAGACATTTTCTAAGCCCTGTCGGCACTTCCCTCTGTCGGCGGGGCTTTTTTGCGGCCTTTTTGGCCCGCAGGGCGGCAGTTTTTATTGACAAGGCCGCGGCTTGCTATTATAATGAATAAGTCAAAATGGCATTCGTGTGCGGTTTTATGTTTTATGACACTCTGCCGTACCCCAAAAAATAGATAAGGAGATTTCCAAATGGCACAAGAGATCAAGATGTCCGCTGCTGGCCTGAAGGCAATGCAGGAGGAACTGGAATACCTGAAGACTGTCCGCCGCAAGGAGCTGGCAGAAGAGATCAAGGAAGCCCGCAGCCACGGCGACCTGTCCGAGAACAGCGAGTACGATGAGGCCAAGAACACTCAGGGTCTGGTCGAGAACCGCATCACCGAGCTGGAGCAGATGGTCAAGAACGCTGTCGTCATCGACGAGAGCGAGCTGAGCGTTGAGAACGTCTCTGTCGGTACCCACGTCACCATCCAGATGGAGGGCGAGGACGAGACCGAGGAGTACGACATCGTGGGTCGTACCGAGGCCGACCCCCTGAACGGCAAGATCAGCGACGAGAGCCCCGTGGGCCACGCCCTGCTGGAGAAGGCTGTCGGCGACACCGCCGAAGTCCTGCTGCCCACCGGCCATACCGTCAACTACAAGGTGCTGGGCATCACCCACTCTGCAAACTGAGCCAAGCGGGAGGAAATTATGGAAGAACAGAAGAAGAACCCCGCACAGGGCCTGTCTGAGAGCGAGCAGGTGCAGGTGCGCCGCCAGAAGCTGGCAGACCTGCAGGCTGCAGGCCGCGACCCCTTTACCCTGACCAAGTTCCCTCAGGATGCTTACTCTGCTGACCTGAAGGAAGAGTTCAAGGATCTGCCCAACGAGACCGACAGCGGTAAGAAGGTCGCACTGGCTGGCCGTCTGATGTCCAAGCGCGTCATGGGCAAGGCAAGCTTTGCCCATCTGCGCGACGATAAGGGCGACATCCAGCTCTACGTCCGCCGTGACGAGCTGGGCGACGACGCTTACGCTGCTTTCAAGAAGCTGGACGTGGGCGACATCATCGGCGTCAAGGGTGAGGTGTTCCGCACCAAGACCGGCGAGCTGAGCGCCCGCGCTGAGGAGATCACCCTGCTGGCCAAGAGCCTGCGCCCCCTGCCCGAGAAGTTCCACGGCCTGACCGATACCGAGATGCGTTATCGTCAGCGCTATGTTGACCTCATCGCAAACCCCGAGGTCAAGGAGACCTTTGTCAAGCGCAGCCAGATCCTGAAGGAGATCCGTGCTTATCTGGACGAGAAGGGCTTCCTGGAGGTCGATACCCCCATCCTGACCCCGTTCGAGATCGGTGCGTCCGCACGTCCCTTCTACACCCATCACAACAGCCTGAACATGGACATGGTGCTCCGCATCGAGACCGAGCTGTACCTGAAGCGCCTCATCGTGGGCGGCATGGACCGCGTCTATGAGGTGGGCCGCATCTTCCGCAACGAGGGCATGGACCCCAAGCACAATCCCGAGTTCACCAGCATCGAGCTGTATCAGGCATTCACCGATTTCCACGGCATGATGGACCTGGTGGAGGAGCTGTATAAGCGCCTCGCTCAGAAGATCTGCGGTAGCCTGGTCATCCCCTATCAGGGCAAGCAGATCGACATGGGCCACTGGGAGCGCCTGACCATGATCGAGGCCGTCAAGAAGTATTCCGGCGTTGACTTCAACGACTGGAAGACCGATGAGGACGCCATCGCCGCTGCCAAGGAGCACCATGTGGAGCTGCCCGAAGTCCCCACCAAGGGCGCCATCCTGGCCGAGTTCTTCGACGCCTTCGTCGAGGACAAGCTCATCCAGCCCACCTTCATCTATGATTACCCCGTCGAGATCAGCCCGCTGGCCAAGCGCAAGCCGGACGATCCCGCTTTCACCGAGCGTTTTGAGTACTTCATCGACTGCACCGAGTACGGCAACGCTTTCAGCGAGCTGAACGACCCCATCGACCAGAAGGGCCGCTTCGAGCGTCAGGTCGCCGAGCGCAAGGCCATCGAGCCCGACTGCAAGGCACAGGTCGATTACGACTACGTCAACGCTCTGGAGTACGGTCTGCCTCCCACGGGCGGTCTCGGCTTCGGTGTTGACCGTCTGGTCATGCTGCTGACGGATAGCGCTTCTATCCGTGACGTGCTGCTGTTCCCCACGATGAAGCCGATTGAACAGTAAAATGCAAAATTAAAACGCAGATACGATGAAATTTTGAACGGATTTCAAGCAACATCCGCGGTACTACACCACAACTACACCAATTTGGGACGTTTTCCCGAAAAGGAGCCTTACAAAGCGGTGTGGTGTAACAAGTGAATAGGTGGATTGGTGTAGTAGGTACACCGAACTCCCAAAACGAAGATACGGCAGCTATGTTGCAAAAAACAACGTAGCTGCCGCTTTTTGTTTCGTATAGAGATTTTATGCTGACAGGCAACTTCTCCTGTGGTTAAATCAATTTGTCGTTGGCAGGTGTCAAACACTCCTGATTTGGCATACGCCAAAATTTACGCCAATTTAGCGCAGTTCCTCAAGCAATGCCGTGCAGCCTTCCAGTATATCCTGCCATGTGGCTTCAAAATCTCCTGTGAACCATGGGTCTGCCACTTCACGGGGATGATCCGTATGCGCCATCAGCAGCGAGACTTTATGCTGTGGGTCTCCGCCGACAAGCCGCAGGATGTCGCACAGATTACTTTCGTCCATGCCAATCAGATGATCATACCGTGCATAATCCAGCCGGGTCATCTGCCGGGCGGTCTTGCCGTTGCAGTCGATGCCATGTTCTGCCAGCTTCTGCCGTGCAGGAGGATAGACCGGATTTCCGATTTCCCATGCACTGGTGGCGGCTGATGCGATTTCAAATTGCTCGGATAGTCCTGCCTTGGATGTAAGGTCTTTCATCACATACTCCGCCATCGGGCTTCGGCAGATATTTCCGAGACAAATAAATAAGATCCTGGTCATGACGGGTCGTTCTCCTTTTGGCTTACAAAAGCATAGCCGCCGTGGGTAGTGCGGATAAAGCTACCACAGCCGGCCAGCTTCTTTCGCAGATTGGAAACGGTATTTGCCACGACCTTTAAGGTGTCGTCACAGTTTTGTCCCCACACAGCACGGAAAAGCTCTTCTTTTGAGAAGATTTGTCCTTCGTGGGAGGCAAGCATCAGCAGCAAATCGAACTCCAGTCGTGTAAGGGAGACTTTTCTGCCGTTGCACGACACTTCGTGGGTCATTCCGTCCAGTGTAAGCCCCGGAAGAACCAACTTCTCCCATGAAGCAATGGATATTTGCTCTGCCTCGATGTGCTCTCGTTCCAGAAGCATCCGGATCTTCTGCTCCAATTCCGGGTCAGGCTGTCGGGTCTTTATAACGATCATGGCAAACTCCTGCGTGTATTTTACTCTGCGGCGGTATCCATTTCCCGGAGCAGGTTTACCATCTCGATGGCACTGACTGCACAGTCATAGCCTTTATTACCTGCTTTGGTGCCTGCCCGCTCGATGGCCTGTTCGATGTTTTCGGTGGTCAGAACACCAAAGAGGACGGGAACCCCACTTTCCAGCGAGACCGAGGCAATGCCTTTGGAAACCTCATTGCACACATAGTCGTAATGGCTGGTAGAACCGCGAATCACGGCACCAAGGCAGATCACAGCATCATACTTTCCGCTTTTTGCCATTTTAGAGGCAACCAGTGGGATTTCAAAAGCACCCGGAACCCATGCAACATGAACATCAGCGTCCTGCACATCGTGCCGGAGCAGACCATCCATTGCTCCGCTCAGAAGTTTGGACGTGATAAATTCGTTGAATCGGGCAGCTACGATACCGACCTTGATATTCTGAGAAACCAGCTTACCTTCAAATGTTTTCATTTTTAAATACCTCTTTCGTTGTTAATATTCCAGAAGATGCCCCATCCGTGCCTGCTTCGTTTTCAGGTAAAACAGGTCATACGGGGTCGCCGTCATCTGAATGGGTACGCGCTCGGAGATCTCCAGCCCAAACTCGGAGAGCTGATATACTTTGTCCGGGTTATTGGTAAGCAGGCGCAGGCTTTTTACGCCAAGTTCCCGGAGGATCTGCGCGCCGAGATAATACTCCCGTTCATCTCCATGGAACCCCAGAGCGAGATTGGCTTCCAGCGTATCCATGCCCTGCTCCTGAAGTTCATAGGCGCGCAGTTTGTTGATCAGACCGATGCCCCGACCTTCCTGCCGCATATAGAGCAGGATACCACGGCCTTCTTTTTCGATCTGCGTCATGGCAGCGGCCAGCTGCTGGCCGCAGTCACAACGCAAAGAGCCAAATGTATCTCCTGTCAGGCATTCCGAGTGGACGCGGCACAGAATATCCTTTCCATCGCCAATGTCACCTTTTACCAGTGCAATGTGATGCTCTCCGTTCAGGCGGCTCACAAAACCATAAGCTCTGAAGGTGCCATAGTTGGTGGGCAGGCTCACTGCCGTCACCTGATCGACCAGTTTATCGTGACACTTGCGGTACTCCTGTAAATCACGGATAGTGATGAATTTGATCTGGAAACGCTCTGCCAGCTTTGCCAGTTCAGCGGTGCGCATCATCGTGCCATCCTCCCGCATGATTTCGCAGCACAAGCCGCATTCTTTCAGCCCTGCCAGACGGCACAGGTCAACGGTTGCTTCCGTGTGACCGTTGCGCTCCAGTACACCGTTCTTTTTTGCCAGAAGGGGGAACATATGGCCCGGTCTGCGGAAATCTTCTGCTTTTGCGTGGTCGTCCACACAAGCCATCGCCGTAATGGAACGCTCTGCGGCAGAAATGCCCGTAGAAGTAGAAACGTGGTCGATGGACACCGTAAATGCCGTTTCATGGTTGTCGGTGTTATGCTGCACCATCTGCGGGAATTGCAGCTTCTGGACGAAAGCCTCGGACATCGGCATACAGATCAGACCTTTGCCGTGGGTCGCCATAAAGTTGATGTTTTCGGTGGTGGCAAATTCGGCAGCACAGATGAAGTCCCCCTCGTTTTCACGGTCGGGGTCATCCGTTACCAGAATGATTTTTCCTTGCTTCAGGTCTTGCAAAGCTTCGGGAATGGTATTGAAGTTCATCGTAAACTCTCCTTAAAAGCCGCAGCGCAGCAGCATTTCTTTTGTGAGCGTGTTTTGCTTTGGTGTTTCTGATGGAAGCAGCTTCTCGATATATTTTCCGATAACATCGGTTTCCAGATTGACAAAATCCCCTTTGTGCCGTTGGTTCAGGTTCGTCTGACAGACGGTGTGTGGTATCGTGGACACGGAAAATCCCGTAGGTTCCACCGCAGCCACGGTCAGGCTGATACCATCTATTGTGATAGAGCCTTTTTCAACGACATAGCGAAGGATCGCAGGATCCCCATGAATGGTGTACCAGATAGCCGTATCGTCTTTTCGGATATTAGCAATGCGTCCGACACCATCCACATGGCCTGCTACGATGTGTCCGCCAAAACGTCCGTTGGCCGGCATGGCACGTTCCAGATTGACAGCACTTCCAACGGTGAGCTGTGCAAGTGCAGAGCGGTTCAAGGTCTCGTGCATGACATCCGCAGCAAAGCTATCCGGGAAGAGCTGCCTGACGGTCAGACAGATGCCGTTGACGGCGATGCTGTCGCCGATCCTGGTTCCTTCCAGAACCGCTTTTGCACGAACAGTCAGTACGGCGGAATGCTGTCCCCGATTGATGGATTTTATTGTTCCGACTTCTTCCACGATTCCGGTAAACACGGGTACTCCACCTCACTTTCGATCAGGAAATCTTTGCCAAGCTGTTCCAATCGGCTGTTCTTCAGGCGGAATGCAGCATCCGGAAGCGGGACACCTGCACCCTCAATGGGTGCTTTGGCATCCCTTCCTCCGAACAGCTTCGGGGCAATGTAAGCCTGTACCTGCTGCACGATGCCGCTTTCCAGTGCAGACCAGTTCAAGGTTCCGCCGCCTTCCAGCAGAATGCTGTCGATCTGCTCCTGCCCCAGCTGTTCCATCAGTTGCAGAAGATTCACATGACCGCAATGCGCTTCCAGACAAAGGACCCGGCACCCGTCCTGTTGATATGCCGCCTGCTTCTCCGGGTCGCCGCAGCAGGTCGCAAGAATGGTCGGAACCTGTTTGGCGGTCATGACCACCTGTGATTGCAGCGGTGTCCGCAAATGTGTATCACAGATGATCCGGACGGGATCACGGCCACCCTCTATCCGGCAGGTCAGCAGCGGGTCATCTGCTAGGATGGTTCCGACTCCCACCATAATGCCGCGGAATCGGTGTCGCTGCCGTTGAACATGATTCCGGGCAATTTCCCCGGTGATCCATTTGGAAGCGCCTGTGTATGTGGCGATTTTTCCGTCCATCGTCATGGCGTATTTCATGGAAACGAAGGGGCGTTTTGTGGTGATATAGTGGAAGAACACCTTGTTCAGCGCATCGCATTCCTCTTGCAGAACATTTTCGGTCACATCTATGCCGTGTGCGCGCAGGATTGTAATTCCTTTTCCAGCCACCAGCGGATTCGGGTCAGCAGAACCCACGACCACCCGGTGAATGCCCGCGCCCAGAATCGCATCCACGCAGGGCGGCTGCTTTCCGTAATGGCAGCACGGCTCCAATGTCACATACAGGGTCGCTCCCTGCGGATCTTCGGTGCAGGATGCCAGCGCATTGCGCTCCGCATGAGCCTGACCGTATCTCTGGTGCCAGCCCTGTCCGATGATCCTGCCCTCTTTTGCGACCACGGCACCCACCATCGGGTTGGGAGATGTCCATCCGCAACCCTTTTTTGCAAGCTGCAAAGCCAGACGCATATACTCTTTGTCGTTCATCGTGTTGCCTCCAAAAGAAAAAGCCCTGAACAAAAACGTTCAGGGCAAGCCGAAAAGACACAAGGGACCCTTGTGCAAAAAAGAAAGCTCCAGAATGCAAACGCATCCCAGAGCAGCCTCCACAAGCGCCGAACCGTGCGGGCTCTGCGCTTGGTATCTTCTTTCATCCAGACTGTACTGTCGGCTTCGGAGTTTCACCGAATCATGCCTTACGGCTCGTGGGCTGTACCACCGGTAGGGAATCGCACCCTGCCCTGAAGATTTCTGATTCAATTACAGCGGCATTATAGCACGGCTCCTTTCGGATTGCAAGGGCATTCTGCAAACCGGGACGAAACCGGGATGAAGATGGGTACGAAACTTTTTGACTATTATTGCCTTGTCAAGAGGGTAGGCGTCGTCCAGCCCTCTCTCTTTTTTCCAAAGTTTCCCTTGCTTTTTCTTGCACCCTGCCGAAATCAGCGTATTCCCAAAACTTTTTGTTGACACGGCTCGATTTTTGTGGTAATCTATCCCAACAATTGAATATAACATATTTTTACATATTCGTTCAGACCCTGCGGGGCTGAACATTTTGGCTTTCAGCCGTTACATAACCGACTAGCATGACCTTCCAGAAAAAGCGAAGGCATGGCTGGTCTGTTTTGTGACGGCTTTTTTGTTGCCGTTTTGCCTGTTGAACCTTGAAAACCGCATGACCGTCTGCATGGGATACCCGGCGATGACCCCCAAGTGGGAGAGCCGGAAAACGCCGCCGGAAGGGGGCAGGAAAGCCATGCAGGGAGAACGGCAGGATGTTGATTTCCCAGTTGCGGAGAAAAACGATGTGCTCAAAATGATCACATCGTTTTTCCGTAACGCCAAGAAAGGACGGTGTGCCTATGAGTAATTTTACCCCTGCATGGTTCAAGAAAGGTTTTTTCAACGAATCCCTGTTCTGTGACGATTTTCTGAGCATCCACCAACTGCTTTACTCGAATGGCGCATTTTTCACCCCGGACGGCAGAATGGTGGACCCCATGCCCCTGCGGTGTGAGATCTTCGAGATGATGCGTGAATACGTCGGGGCGAACCTTGCCAAGAAGGTCACCAATGTGGTGGACGTGCTGAAACTGGCGGCACAGGTGGAGGACTTTCCGCCTGTCACCGACCGCATCGCACTGGCAAACGGCACCCTGTATCTGGACGGTACCTTTCAGGAGGGCAAGCCGGAGATCGTGCGCAACCGCCTGCCTGTCAAGTATGACCCGAAAGCCGCCCAGCCCGTCCACTGGCTGCGGTTTCTGTCCGACCTGCTCTACCCGGAGGACATCCCCACCGTGCAGGAGTTCATCGGCTACTGCCTGATTCCCAGCAATAAGGGCCAGCGCATGATGGTCATCAAGGGCAACGGCGGCGAGGGCAAGTCGCAGATCGGTGTGGTGCTGTCCCGGCTGTTCGGCTGCAACATGAAGGATGGCAGCATCGGCAAGATCTCGGAGAACCGCTTCGCCCGTGCTGACCTGGAGCACACCCTGCTCTGCGTGGACGACGATATGCGGATGGAAGCTCTGCGCCAGACCAACTATGTCAAGTCCATCGTGACCGCACAGGGGCAGATGGACTTGGAGCGCAAGGGCAAGCAGAGCTATCAGGGTTGGATGTACGCCCGCCTGCTGGCGTTCAGCAATGGCGATTTGCAGGCATTGTATGACCGCTCGGACGGTTTCTATCGTCGTCAGCTCATCTTGACCACCAAGGATAAGCCCCTGTCTCGTGTGGATGACCCGGACATTGCCGAGAAGATGGCGGCAGAGGTCGAGGGCATCCTGCTGTGGGCATTTGAGGGCTTGCAGCGGCTGGTGAAGAATGGCTTCCAGTTCACCGAGAGTGACCGTGCCAAGCGCAACCGGGAACTGGTGAAGCGGGACAACAACAATGTGTTTGATTTCCTCGAATCCGAGGGCTACATCCGCCTGAAGGCGGATGCCTGCACCAGCTCGAAAGAGCTGTATGAGGTCTACAAGATGTGGTGCGAGGAGAACAGCCTGAATGCGATCAAGGCCAGAGGGTTCAGCGATGCGCTGATCGCCAACCAGCGCAGGTATAATCTGGAATCCACCAACAACATCGTCAATTCGTCCGGGCGGCGTGTCCGGGGCTTTATCGGCATTGAAGCCCTTGTGCAGCCCGACCTTACTCCCAACAGTTGGCGAGTATGACCCCCTATAAAGGAGAATTTGGGTGTTTTGCTGCGTACGTGCGTACGCAGCAGTCGGCTTTCTCTGTACGCACGTACGCAGCGATTGACCGAAAACGCGCCATATAAGGGGCTTTGGTTGGTGGTCAAAACGACCACCAACCAACCCCATAGCGTTAAGTGCCGGAAAGCGGCACTTGCCAGCATCCACCCAAATCCCCAAAATGGGAATCAGTGTGAGATGGCCGTTATCAGACCGTCTATCTGCCTGTTACCATTTTGGTAACAGGCAAAACCAGTGGGTCAAAATGACCCACTGAAAAAGCCGGACGAGCTGCGGGCAGGGATTCGCAAATCGTTGCTTGTCAGCTTGCCCGGTGCAGGAGTGCAGAGGGTGCAGCCCTTTGCCCCAGTGATATGATGCTGTGCGTCATATGCTACTGGGTATTATCTGGCGCAAAACGGCGGCAGATTCAGCAGCTTCGCTGCTGCGTTCTCCCTGCCAAGATGTTGAAACGGAGGGATGTCTATCTGAAGTTAACACGACACAATGGACGAGCCGGAGCACACGGCACCTATAACCCAAAGCACAATGACCGCAGTTTTAACCTTGCTAACAGTGAGCACATCGACCCGGAACGAGCCAAGGGCAACATCTACTGGGACTGCTTTCACGGTTTCCGTTCGGCTCTCGACCCGCAAGACCCGGATGATTTGGCTGCGACTTTCTCGGATGTGGAACGGCAGTTCTACGAAACCCACTACACGGCCTTTGTTGAAAGCCAGAACGAACGCAACGCCAAGATCCGGCACACGGAGCGCAACCGCTCCATTCCTGACCTGCTGTCCAGCCGCAAGACCTGTCCGGAAGAGACCATCTACCAACTTGGAACGCTGGATGAACACGCTTCGGCAGAGGACTTGCTGAACATCGTCACCGAGTTCATTGACGAGTTCAAGACTAAGTTTGGCGAACACGTTCACGTTCTGGACTGGGCGCTGCATCTGGACGAAAGCACACCCCACATCCACGAGCGTCATGTGTTCGACTGCGGGAACAAGTACGGCGAGGTGGCACCCCAGCAGGAAAAGGCATTGGAAGTGTTGGGCTTCAACCTGCCCGACCCGGACAAGCCCCTCAGCCGCCGCAACAACCGCAAAATCACCTTCGATGCAGCCTGCCGGAAGATGCTGTTTGAAATCGCCAAACGTCATGGTCTGGAATTGGAGGAAGAAGCGGAGTACGGCAACCGCAAGTATCTCGAAAAGCAGGACTTCATCCTTGCCAAGCAGAAGGAGCAGCTTGCCGCCCAGCAGAGCAAGCTGGACGAACTGACCCTGAAAGTTTCGGATATGGAGACCCTGCTGGAAAATGTTTCGGCTGCGGCCTATGACAAGGCGGTGGAGGTCGTGACGGACGTGGTACGCACCGAGACCCGCAAGGAAGATATGCGGATGATCGAGGACACGAAGAAGTGGGTGCTGTCGCCAGAGAGAAAGGCTCCCAAGGTTACACGGGAGTACACTGCCAAACATCTGGACACTGTGCTGGACAAGTTTCTCAAGACCATGCAAACCACCACTACCCGCTTGCAGGAGAAGCTGCTGAAGCCGGAAGTCCGGCAGAAGGGCAAGGAGCAGGTCAAGGAGAAAGCACGAGATTCCGTTCTGCAACTGCTGAACCGCTTGCAGGCAGAACAGGCACAAAACAAACCAGCGGCACAACCCCGCACACAGGAGGGGCACTCGGAAATCTGAACCTCATCGGGAGAGTTCGGAGCAGAAAGCTGGCACTTTCTGCCCCGGCACCCGGTTACAAGGATATGGAGGTGCAAGTGAAAGAAGTTTGCGTTTGCGAAGCAATGAAGTCCCCAGTGGGGACTTTAAGCAACGGAACGGTCTTGCGTCAGCAAGATGGAGGGACTAAGTCCCGACAAGTTCCGATTTGGCAAAAGAGTAATCTGACCTTGGAGGAAGCGGCGGCTTACTCTGGGATCGGTATCAATAAACTGCGGTCAATGACCGATAGCGATGAATGCAAGTTCGTCCTTTGGAACGGAACCAAACGGCTGATCAAACGCCGTAAGCTGGACGAATATCTGGACAAGGCATTCTCGATCTGATGCGGTTCAAAAATTGACCGTTTGATGTTGCAGGGAGTCTTGCGTCATGGTATACTCATGGCGTAAGGCTCCTTTTCAACATTCTGTGAATGAAAAGGAGAGTTTATATGCAAAGACGTAAAGATAATAAAGGCCGTGTTTTGAAGGATGGCGAGGTCTACCGCAAGAGCGATGGGCTGTATATGTACCGTTGGACTGCGAAAAACGGAAAACGCCATACCATCTATGATGCAACCTTGGAGGGGCTGCGCGAAAAGGAAGAGAAGATCCAGCACGACTTGGCAGATGGCCTCCGCATCCCGGAGTGCAGCCTGACCCTGAATGACCTGTTTGAACTGTGGCGTAAGAACAAGGTGGGCTTGAAAGAGCATACCTTCGCCAATTACGTTTATATGTACAATCGGTTCGTCCGGGATGAGATCGGCATGATGAAGCTCAAGGACATTCGCAAGTCGGATATCCGCAGCTACTACAATGGCATCGTCCGCAATGGCAAGATGGCGTTGAACACGCTGGAAACCATCCAGAATGTTCTCCATCAGGTCTTTGCGGTGGCGGTGGACGATGAGTACATCCGTGTGAATCCCACGGATGGTGTCCTGACGGCCATTAAAGCCGCCCACCAGTACGAAACGCCCAAACGACACGCTCTGACCCTGCCCCAGCAGCAGGCGTTTCTGAATTTCATCAAGAAAACGCCGAAGTTCCAGCACTGGCTCCCGATGTTCACCTTCATGCTGGGTACCGGATGCCGCATCTCGGAAACGGTTGGCCTGTGCTGGGGTGACATCGACTTCGAGAGTGGGTTTATCACCATCCAGCACAATCTGGTGTACCATGACCACGAGGTCGGTGGCTGCTATTTCACCATGTCCACCCCCAAGACTGCCGCCGGTAAGCGGGCAATTCCAATCTTGCCCGAAGTGCGGAAAGCGCTGGAGCAGGAACGCACCAACCAGCAGGAGCTGGAACTGGTATGCGAATACGAAATCGACGGAATCTCGGACTTCGTATTCCTGAACCGCTTCGGCCAGCCGCAGAATCCGCAGACGGTCAACCGCGCCATCAAGCGCATCAGTGTGGCCTACAACGAAGCCGAGCTGGAAAAGGCCGAAAAGGAAAAGCGGGAACCGCAGCTGCTGCCGCCTTTCTCCTGCCATAATCTCCGGCACACGTTCTGCACCCGGCTGTGCGAAAATGAGACCAACCTGAAGATCATTCAGGACATCATGGGTCACAAGGACATCAGCACCACGATGGAGATTTACGCGGAAGCCACCAAGGAAGCCAAAGCCCATTCCTTTGCAAATCTGAACGGCAAATTGGGCATTTCGGTCTGAAATCCACTACACCAACTACTACACCACTTTTACACCAAATTGCCGGTAAGTTGTGGAGAGTTGCGTAGGGTGACGTACGGGAGCAGGAAAAAGGAAACCGCATGGATAGGCTTGTAAAGGGAAATAAAGCCATTTGTGAGCCTTCCTTGACCTGTCCCCACGATGAAGCCGATCGAGCAGTAAATTTCCAATTTAAGCGAAACAAAGCCTGAAACTTCTTGATGAACCGAGAAGTTTCAGGCTTTTTCTTTTGATGGATTTCCGGCGAAAACTACGCCATACGCCAATTTTACGCCAAACGATGCAGGATTTTGTGCAGAGCAATATGAACAACCTGCTTTCCTGCCGCTACAACATGGACACCAACCGGATGGAAGCCCGGTTCGAGGGTGGCACTCCCCTTGCCATCGACTGCATCGCCATCGAAGACGAGTGCGGCAACACCCCGGCACAGCGGGCAGAACTGGACTGGCTGCTGTACAATAAGCCGCTGGAGTATGCGCAGATGGTGCTGAAAGAGGAGGTGGAATATTATCTGTCACTAGGCTGTGACCATGGCAGGCTGGAAGATGAAGCCCAACATAACAACAAATCCCGGCAGGTGTTCTACAAGGTAGGCACTTGCCGGGATTCGTTTTGTTTGATCTGATTTACTTTTCCCTTACTCCATCCACCAGATGAAAATAATCATAATAGGGTGTAGTATAAGTTTCATACCGTCCCACCACGGTAATGGTTGTGCCTTCTTCCGGGTAATCGCCATCAGTCAGCACGAACTCCACTCCCTGCTGGCAGCAGGCAAACGCATCGTAGATGACGCAGGAATGATACAGTTCACCAGTCTGCTCATCTGTATACTCCTGATACTCGCCCGTCATACGAACAATTTTATCGGTGTAGTTCTCCGGGGTAAAAAGCATATTATACACCTCGGCGTATACGACTGTACTGCTAAGCTGGGTCAGATCGAGGTCTGCATCCATACCGGCGTGAATATCGCTTGCGCCAGCAGTGCTGCTTTCCGGGAGCTGCACGGGATGTTCCGGGGCAGGTGCAGTAACAGCACTAGAAGATGCAGGCTCCGGCAAAACCGTCACCACGGAAGATGCAGCTTCGGACTTTGCGCCGCAGGCAGTCAATGCAGCGGCGGCACAGAGCAGCAGAACTCCTTTCAAAAGTTGTTTCATGATGCCCTCCCCAGCAGTTTTCCGGCCAGACAGCACAAGCCAAAAGCCACCATGTCAACCGCTACAATGGTCGAGCCGACCGGCGTTCCGGCCAGAACCGAAGCCACGATGCCCACAAAGGCACAGTTCACGGACAATACCGCCGAGCAGATGGTGACAGCGCGGAAATTCTTGCACAGACGCATCGCCGAAAGAGCCGGAAAAATCACCAGTGCAGAAATCAGCAGAGAGCCGACAAGGTTCATTGCCAGCACAATGATGACGGCAATGACAATGGCAATCAGCAGATTGTATCCGTTTGCATTGGTTCCAACGGCCTGTGCAAAGTCTTCGTCAAAGGTGACTGCAAATATCTTGTTGTAGAACAGCATAAACACTGCGACCACGATGATGGAAAGCCCTATGCAGAGCCATACTTCCGATTTTGTCAAGGTCAGAATCGAGGTAGAGCCGAACAAGGAGCTGCACACATCGCCAGACAGATTCGCCGAGGTCGAGAACAGATTCATCAGCAGATAGCCCATTGCAAGCGCGCCAACGGACACCATAGCAATGGCGGCGTCACCTTTGATCTGGGTGTTTTGTCCGGTATGCAGCAACAGGACTGCGCAGGCCACAGTCACGGCCAGCGTCAGCGGCATATGGTCGGACATTCCCAGCACGGTCGCAACGGCCATGCCGCCGAACGCCACATGAGAAAGGCCATCTCCGATAAAGGAGAACCGTTTCAGCACCAGCGTCACGCCCAACAGCGAAGAACACAGGGCAATCAGAACGCCCACGATGAGCGCATAGCGGACAAAGGGATAGTTCCAGTAAAAAGCCAGCTTTTCCAATAGGTTCATTTTGCACCGCCTTTCCCAGCCGCAAACAGCTGCCCCTGCGGGCTTTGCAGATACGCTTCCCGTGTGCCGAAAAAGACCGTTTCACCAACATGAAGAATGTGGCTTGCGTAGCAAACCGCAGCCTGAATATCGTGGGAGATCATCAGGACAGTAATGCCCCTCCTGCTGGTTCAGTTTTTCAATCAGATGGTACATTTCCGTAGTCACTTTTGGGTCAAGGCCGGAAACAGGCTCGTCCAGAAGCAGCATTTTCCGGGTAGCGCAGAGGGCGCGCGCCAGCAAGACGCGCTGCTGCTGACCGCCGGAAAGCTCCCGGTAACAGCATTTTGCCAGCGACCCGATCTGCATTTTGCGCATGGCATCCTGCGCAAGCTGCTTTTTCCTCCCGAACTGGTAAAAATGGGCGGAGTCCACAACGGCTCTGGCAGCCAGACAGCACGATTTCCTGCACCGACGCTGGAAAAATCCCTCTGCACGATGGTCTGCTGGGGCAGATAGCCGATCTCGTTCCGGCGCAGGCCATCGCCCATCTCGATTTGTCCGGAAATAGGCTGCTGCAAACCGAGCAGAGTTTTCATCAAGGTACTTTTTCCTGCACCGTTTTCACCAACTACACAAAGATAGCCGCCTGCGTGAATCTCAAAGTTCAGAGGATCCAGAATGGCCTTTCCCTCATAGCCAACGAGAAGGTTCTTACAAATGAGCTGAGACATGACGGTTCCTTCCTTTAGTTCAGAGCCTGTTTCAGCACATCCAGATTGCTTTCCATCACGGAAAGGTAGGTCGTTCCGTTTGCCACATCGGTGGATGTAGTGGACTGCATGGAATCCAGCGTCAGGATGGACTGATTCTTTTCGGCGGTATTCTGCACGATAGTTTCGGCAACTTTGTGCTGTGCGCCCTCAATGGTCAGTACACAGGGCAGTCTCAGTTCATCCACTTTGCCAGCAAGGAAAGAAATGGTCCCAAAGCTGGCTTCCGTTTCCGCAGAGCAGCCTGCAAACGCGGCATAATAGCTCAGACCGTAATCGTCCACCAGATAGCGGAACGGGAAACGGTCGCCGAACAGCACAGTCTTCCGGGCGGCATTGTCCACCACCGTCTGATATTCGCCATCCAGAGCGGCCAGCTTTTCCAGATAGGATGCAGCGTTAGCAGCGTAGGCATCTTTGTTAGCCGGGTCGAGCTCTTCCAGTGCATCGGTGATTGCGTTGCAGAGAGTTTCGGCGTTCTTCAGCGACAGCCATACATGCTCGTCATATTCTTTCTCCGCGTGTTCCAGCATATCCTCCTTGATTTCATCACCGCTCATATCCATCGGATAGTAAGTCGGCCAATGCTCCATTTCCTGAGAGAGAGCATCGAAGCCTTCGTTGCCGAAGTAAATGTGAAAATGTTCCGCTTTGCCCGGAGCAATGCCATGATCACTGAATTGCACATACTTAGGCGCATCAGCATCACCATCGGTTGCCTCGAAGAAATATCGTACGCCTCTGCTGCCAGATTTATAGTCATAAATCTGGTAGCCCTTATATTGATAGGCAGCCTTTGCCTCAACACCGTTTTTCACAAAACACATCGTGTTATTTTCGGCATTGATTGTAATTTTGGAAACATCCGTTTTATAACCCGTTTCGTAATAGGCACGATATTCTTCCGCCGTTTTGTTCCCGTTTTCTGCTTTACGTTCCATCACTTCGTCCAGAATACCCTCTTGAAGATAAGGATAAACAGACTGCCACTCGCCATCCCAATCGGACAGGCTTCTATTCTGCACATCGCTATCGGCAAAGTGGGAATATCCGTGATGATGTCCTTCCTCCGCCTGCATACCGGGCATTGCTTCCTCTGTCTTAACAGTATCTTTCAGCACATCAAGTAGATTGATAACCTTCATATTTTTGTTGGTGGCTTCTTTCAGGGCATCTTCCACCCAGCCATCCGATTCGCCGCCAACATAGATGAACAAGTCACAGTCTGAGATTTTAATAATATCATCTGCGGTGGGCTGATAGCTGTGCAAATCCACGCCGTTGTCCAGAAGCATGCTGACTTCGGCATTATCGGCCTTGTCGCCGAGGATTTCGCGCACCCAGTCATACTCCGGGAAAATAGTCGTGACGATTTTCAGCGGCTTGCTGCCACTCTGTGATGCGGATGGTGCAGAAATGGACGAGGATCCGGCCTTCCCACAGCCGCCCAAAATACCAGAAGCCAGTAAAAGGCAAAAAAATACAGCGAATATACGTTTGAATTTTTTCATAGAAATGCGCTCCTTCGTTTGATATCAAGAATCATACGGACAAGCATTTCTTAATCCGACAGTTTTACCTTTAGTCGAATCGGTGTTTTTATCAGCAAAAGCGGAGAGCAAAGCGACAGCAAAGCTGCCAACACAAAATGCGGCGCGAGCGTCCGAATGAACGGCCCTGAACCATCTTTTCCGGCGTGCAGGATATTCTTGCAAAGTTTCAGCTGTGTACAGATGGCGCAGTCTGCCCCAGTACAGTCGTGGTTGACTTCTTCCGCACAGAACGTCAATGAAACCAAAATGGCCAGAAGGAAACCAACCAGCAGCGTCCACGCAGCGCGGCGGCGTTGTTTTGCGGTGCAGTTCATTCCATTGCCCTCCCCTCTCGAATTTGCAAACTGGTTGCAAATTGAATTATAGCAAGGCAATATTGGATTGTCAAGTGGAATTTTTTGCGGACACTACGTTGATCTAAATCGCCGTCAAGAGGGCTGACACCGTCCGGCCCTCTCTCTTTTTGCCAAAGTTTCCCTTGTGTTTTCTTGCAAGCTGACGAAAGTGACGTGTTTTCAAAACTTTTTGTTGACGCGGCTCGATTTTTGTGGTAATCTACTCCAATAATTTAATATAACATAGTTACTTAGAGTTCCAGCTCGGCTCCCAACGGAGCCGGAGCAAGTTTTTAACTTTCTTATCGCTGCATAACGAACCCGAACCAAGGCCATCCCGGAAAGGATGGTCAGGTTCAGGTCGTTGATGAAGTGCTTTAAGTAGGCTTCGTGGGCCAGCCGCTGACACGGCAATAATTGTTCCGCAGCAGAAAATCCTTTGCTTCGGCTTCCTCTTCGATGGAAAGGCCTCGTGAACGAAGAATCTCGATTTGTTCGTCTATCGTTTTGAAGTCCTTGTCTGCCATGAAAAATCTCCTTTATAAGCAAAACGCCCCCAAGTGTGCATACGCTGTGCGCAGAGGCCCGGGGGAGTTGTTATCATTATAATGGCATATCAAGGACGAAATGTCACTGAGCAGAGTGTGAACCTTCGATTTTTCGTAAAAATTTTCAAGAAGGACTTTTTACAGCCTGACTTCCTGTCACACGGAAAGTGTACGGGTGCTGTGGAGGTATGAGCCGTGCCATTAAACGCATTATTGCAGACTACAATGCGGGCGAAGAGTAGAAGCAAAGAAGCAGCATCGCGAAGCGGTGTGGTGTAAGAATCGAATAGGCGGATTGGTGTAGTAGGTACACCGAACCCCAAATACAAAGATACGGAAGCTATGCTGCAGAAAAACAACATAGCTTCCGCTTTTTTGTTATATGCAAGGATTTTGAAAGGGGAATAGGGTTTTCCGGATGGCAGACCAGCTTGCCTTTGACGGCAATCAAAATCCCTGCAATCTTGAATACGCCAAAATTTACGCCAAACAAAACTTTATAGTATCTGCTCGACCCAGCGAAGAACAGTACAAAAACGTTCGTTCTGCCGGTCATGATGGCCATTATCATCGAACACGGTTTTAGCTCCGCAAACTGTCCGCAATGCAGTGTGGACGCGCTGAGCATAGGCAGCAGCTTCACTCAGGCGATTGTTGTGGCCCTTGCCCTCTCGGGTGCCGTTCTGGAGATATACCCGAGCAGAACGGTTCAGGAGCGGGTGTTCCTCGATAAAGTCCGCAACTCCCGGATACCAGAATGACCCACAAAGAGAGAACACCGACGCGAATACCTCCGTTTCCCAAAGGCTCATCACCGCAGCCAGACCGCCCAGCGAATAGCCGCCATACGCCAGCTTTTCCGTGTCAAGGGCGTATTCGTCTATAAGCGCCGGGAGAATTTCGTTGTTCAGTTCTCGATGATATTGTCCTAGCTGTCCGCCAAAATCCGGTGTGCCCGGTCGAATAGCCGGTTCCGGCCACGGGGTATATTCTGAAAGTCTGTTATTGGGGTATACCCCCACCAACACTGCTCGTTCCGTGCGCAGATTCAACTGCTCGATCAGTTCCCCATCGTTGAGCAGGATCGCAGGATTTTTGCCTTTGCGCAGTCCCTTTTCCGGGAACCGGACTCCAATTCGATGTGAACCGAGATTTAGAATTTCCATCCATAACCGCCCTTTTTTGTCAATTATTACGCAGTGTGGGGCGCTCCCCACATAGACAAACGGTAGCATTTTGTGCTATATTAGCATTAGCTAACCGCTTTTGCACAAAGGAGCTCCCAATGAATCAAATATCCGCGCTTCCTAATCCGCTGGAAATTTTATTTCAGGAATACAATCAGGGCCGAATCGAGTCTGTCGGCTTCCGCAGCTTGACCCTGCACGCTGGTGAGAGCAACAGCTACCGCACCCTGAAAAGTGCACTGATTGTTCCGGCGTCGGGTCGGGCCATCTTCTCATTTGAGCACGAACCCTTCATTGCCAAGCGAGGACTGTTCCTGCACGGATGTCCCGACAAGACCCTGACCATTTCGGCCTTGGGCGAGCAGGATTTCCACTACATCAATATGTACTACGAAAACGACCGGCCTTTGCTGTTCTCCCACAAGCTCAAAAATCCGGAACAGACCTTTTCCATTTTGGAGCAGATCCTAAAGCTCCACCTGGACGCTGACATCCGCAGCCAGTACCAGCAAGAAAAGCTGACGGAAGAATTCTTCGCCCAGATTTTCGCGGATTTTCAGCCAGAGGAAACTTACAATGAAAGCCAAATCATGAGCATCCTGCTGGATTTCATCGCAGAGCACTATGCAGAGCCGCTGACGCTGGACGCACTGGCCGAGCAGGTCAATGAGAAAGCTGGACATGTCAGCTATCTCTTTTATAAGTACAAAAACATCCGGCCCATCGATTACCTCATCAATTATCGTGTCCGAATAGCCACTGAGCTTTTGCGTTCCGGTGACTACACCGTGACGCAGGCTGCCCACGAGGTTGGATACCGGGATGCCTGCTATTTCAGCCGTATCTACAAAAACGGATGGGCTTTCCGCCCACCCGCATTCTGCCGTAACCGGAGGATTTGCTTTAAGAAGCGCTATACATGAAGCTGTACAGGGTCTCAGCAGAATCGATGACCCGTGCGCCGTAATCCATCACGTCATCGTAATCCATCTCAATAACCTTCTGATTGGCAATGGCGGGAACCTCCTGCACGACGGCGTTGGAGGTCAGCTGCTCCACAGCGTCGGCATCGGTGGCCCCAAAGCGGTCTGCGCGGACGTAGACGATGATATCCGGGTTCATGGAGACAAGATTCTCCAGCGTCAGGCCGTTGCCGCCCTTGTCCAGAACATTTTCAGCGTTCAGGGCATTCAGCATACAACTGCTCATCTTGGAATTGAAAGCCACGAAGGTACCATCGGCGTAGCCAGCCATGAACAGAACCTTCAGGGGTTCGCCACTCTGGCTGCTGACCTTGTCCATCAGCGCATCGATTCGCTCCTGAAGCTCATCGGCGTAAGAGTTAGCGCTCTCTTGCACGTTGAAGATCTCGCCGATGTTCCGCACATCCTCTACAATGTTATCCAGCGACTGATCAATGGAAGCACTGGCCAGTTCGGTATAGACGGGAATGCCCAGCTCCTGATAGGACTGGACAGTGCCGATGCTGCTCTCAGTGAACATCAGGGGACCCTTGCCAAGGATCAGATCCGGCTCCGTGGCAAGGATGGTCTCCTTGGAAACAGACTTCTTATCGCCGAGGCTGTTCAGAGATGCAATTTCATCAGCAATGGCACCCTTCAGGGCATTGTCATTATCGAACACGCCGACGATTTTATCCTTGAGCCCCAGCTTGATGAGCAGCTCAGTCATGGACAGCTGTGTGGACAGCACCTTCTCCGGTGCATGGTCGTAGGTCATATCCACAGCATTGCCATCAGCGTCATAGATCTGCAGGGTCAGGGGGTAAGAGGTCTCTTCGGCGGAGACGGTGCTCTCGGCAACAGACGAAGCAATCTCGGAGGAGGCAGCAACGGACGATGCCACGGAAGATGCAGTCTGACTGCAGCCAGTGGCCAGCATGACGGCTGCCAGTGCCGCGGCAGCAACGCTCAGGGTTTTCTTTTTCATAAAGGTTCCTCTTTCTGCGGGGTACTCCCGCGTTTTTGTTATAGATATTGAATCATCAGTTTTCCGTTGATCGGGCTGGGGTACACACAGGCTTCTACATCAAAGATCCGGCGCAGATTTTCGGGGGTCATCACCGCTTGAGGCTGGCCCTGCGTTACAATTTCGCCTTGTTTCATCAGATAGAGGTGGTCGCAGAATTGTGCTGCAAGGCTCAGATCGTGCAGCGCTGCCAGGACCGTGATCTGCAAATCTTTGATGATTGAAAGGATTTCTAACCGATAGCGGATATCCAGATGATTGGTCGGCTCGTCGAGGATCAGGATCTTGGGCGACTGGGTCAGCGCGCGGGCCAGAACCACCCGCTGCTTTTCACCGCCCGAAAGGGACTGGAAATTCCGGTCGCGGTAGCTTTTCATGCCTACCTTGTCCAGTGCCTCCAAAGCCATCTCGTAGTCCCTCTCCCGTTCTTGCTCCAGCAGGGAATGGAAGGGATACCGCCCCATCAGGGCGATGTCCAGCACGGTATAGTCAAAATTGATCTGGTTGAATTGTCCCATCACCGCCATGTTCCGCGCCAGCTTTTTGCCGGAAAAGTGTGTGATGTCCTCGTCATCCAGACGGACGATGCCGCTGTCCATCTTTTGTGTGCGGTAGATGGAGCGGAGCAGAGTGGTCTTGCCGCTGCCGTTGGCACCCAGCAAGGCCGAGAATTTCCGGTCCGGCACCTCAATGGAGAGATTCCGAACGATGGGTTTTCCGGTAATCGAAACGCTGACGTTTTTCGCATCCAGTTTCATTCAATTGCCTCCAAATCCATACTTTTTACGCACCATCACATAGACGAAGAAGGGCGCACCCACCAAGGCAGTGAAAATGCCCACAGGCAGCTCGGTGTTGGGAATCAGACTGCGGGCGATGGCATCCACCCAGAGCATGAACAGTCCGCCGGATAACGCCGCGATCGGCAGTAGTTTTCGGTGGGCTGTACCGGCAATGGCGCGGGAAACGTGCGGGATGATGAGCCCTACAAAGCCAATCGTGCCGCAGACCGATACCAATGCACCGGTCAGCACCGAGAGCACCAGCAGGTAAACCAACCGACACCGGAAGGTGTTGATGCCAATGGTGGAAGCTGCTTCCTCACCAAGCATCAGACCATCCAGCGTCTGGGCCTGCGTCCGGAAAAAGACTGCTGCCGCCAGTACGATCAGTGTGATAGGGCCGATATTTTTCCATCCGGCGCGGGTCAGGGAGCCCATCGTCCAGAACTTGATGGACATCATACCGTCCGAATCGCCTGCTACCGCAATGATAAAGTTGGAAAATGCGGTCAGCAGCGCATTGACGATCATGCCGGAGAGAATCAGCTTGACTGAGGTGGTCTTGCCATCCGCCGAGGAGAGGGCCAATACGAGGAAGCAGGCACCGCCTGCTCCTACAAAGGCCCAGAAGCCGGAGATCACGCCCAGCCCTAAAAAGAGTGAACCGGTGGCTCCCAGCGTTGCGCCTGCCGACACACCAAGAATGTATGGGTCTGCCATTGGGTTTTGGACAACTGCCTGCATCACGCAGCCACAGAGCGCCAGCCCGCTTCCTGTCAGAAAGCCCAGAATAATTCGGGGCATCCGGATCTGCCAGACGATCTGTTCAAATGCCACAGATACCGAGGTGCCTGTGTCTGTCCCGAACAGGTGCCGAAGCAGGATCGATAGTGTATCTTGTACCGGAATGCGGACTGCTCCCATGCAAAGCGTAATGATTGCAGAAACAAGCGTTAGAATCATCAATAGAATGATCGTCAGTCGTGTCTTTTTCATATAGAAATCACCCTCTCAAGTGGTCCGGGGTTAGCTTTGACTATCCACAAGGTATTTTACAGGCCGCTTACAGATTTGTCTATGGACAATTCTTTAAAGAATGGACGATTCTTAAAAACCGACTCTCAGCTCTCCTCGACCACCGGAACACCAAACCCGCGCTCAATGGTATAGGCTGTGCGGGCATAGTGGGGATCCCGGATGTCCACCGTGAGCACGGCCACCGTGAGCACGGCCACCGTGTGCAGGCTCTTGCTGACCATACCCTGTGCAATGGCACTGGGGGCGTAGTTGCAGCGTTTGAGCACCTTTTCCACCTTGGCGCGGGTGTCGGCGCGGACAGTATCTTTGTGGTTGAGCACGCGGGAGACGGTGGCGATCGAGACTCCGGCTTCCCGTGCAATATCGTAAATATTCATAGACCCTCTTGTAAAATCAGATGTGGTTGGATGGTTATGTACGGCAACATCGGTCAGGTCTCCTGCCTGATGTCCACCCTGATGGGCGGCGTCTCCGGTTCTGCGGTTGCAGATGCTTCGATGGAGTGCCGCATCCTCGGACCTGAGATGACCCGTCTGGGCTACGACCGCGGCTGGTCTGCCGCCATCAACGGCCTGTCCGGCCTGATCGTCGCCACCATTCCGCCGAGCATGGGCCTGATCATCTACGGCACCGTCGGCGAGGTGTCCATTGGCCGCCTGTTCATGGCTGGCTGGGTCCCCGGCATCCTGATGTGCGTGCTGCTGATGCTGGCCGTCACCTGGAGCGCCCGCCGCTTCGGCTACAAGCCCGAGCATGACCATCCGGCTCCGCTGTCTGAGATCCTGAAGGCTCTGCTGGATAGTATCTGGGCCATTCTGTTCCCTGTCCTGCTGATCGTCCTGATCCGCTTCGGCATCATGAGCCCCACCGAGTCCGGCTCCTTTGCCTGCGCATACGCCCTGCTGGTCGGCACCGTGTTCTACCACGAGCTGACTTGGGAGAGCCTGCTGCAGACCCTGCGCGACAGCGTGAAGGACATCACCGTCATCACCATCATTCTGGCGTTCTCCGGCGTGTTCGGCTACGGTATCGTGTTCGATAACATCACTGTCACCATTGCAAACGCTCTGCTGGGCATCACCAGCAACAGCGCGATCCTGCTGCTTCTGGTCGTCGTCTTCCTGCTGATCTGCGGTATGTTCATGGAGACCACCGTTATCGCCCTGATCCTGACCCCCATCCTGCTGCCCGTCATGCGCAGCATCGGCGTCAACGAAGTCGTGTTCGGCATGATCATGATGACCACCGTCACCTTCGGCGTCATGACTCCCCCTGTCGGCACCGCGCTGTATGCTGTGTCTGACATCATGGAGTGTCCCATTGAGGAGACCTTCAAGAAAGGCTGGCCCTTCTACCTCGCGATCATAGGTGTCATCCTGTTCATGATATTCTTCCCGCAGGCGGTGCTCTTCCTGCCGAACCTCGTGTACGGCGCTTAAATCAAGCGTTCCACCTCTCTCCGATTCTTCTATCTATAAAGCAGAGCCTGTCTTTCCTGCCTTGGAAAGGCAGGCTCTGTGCCTTTTATGGAGGGTTTTATGAAACCGACAACAGATTTCCCTTTCCTGCTGGACAACCCCCGGGCGTGGCGCACCTATCTGGGAGGCCGGATGCTGGACGCCCTGCACGGTGACTCCAACGGCGAGGACGGGCATTTCCCCGAGGAGTGGATACTTTCCACCGTCGCCGCCCGCAACGCCGGACGGGAGCAATTCCCCGAAGAGGGCATGAGCCACCTGCGCGGCACCGACGTCACCCTGAGATCGGTGCTGGAAAGCGATACGGAGGGCTATCTCGGCAAGGGCGCGGCGCAGCCCACCCTCGGCGTGCTGACCAAGCTCATCGACAGCGCCGAGCGTCTGACCTTGCAGGTGCATCCCGACAGGCCGACGGCCCTGCGGCTGTTCCGGAGCCAGTACGGCAAGACCGAGTGCTGGCACATCCTCAGCGGCCACCCCGTGAACGGCGAAGAGCCCTGCATCTACTACGGCTTCCAGCCGGACATGACCCGCGCGCGGTGGGAAGCGCTGTTCCACGCACAGGATATTCCCGGGATGCTGGCCGGGATGCAGAAATACCCGGTGCATCCGGGCGACACCATCCTGATCGAGGGCGGGATGCCCCACGCCATCGGCGCAGGCTGCTTCCTCGTGGAGATCCAGGAGCCGACGGATTATACGATTCGGGTGGAGCGCACGACGCCCAGCGGCTTTGCCGTGGCCGACAGTATGTGCCATCAGGGGCTTGGCTTTGAAAAGATGTTCGAATGCTTCCACTATGAGCCGCACAGCCGCGGGGAGATCCACGACCGCTGGTTCATCGAACCGGAAACGGTGCTGAAAACGGCGGGCGGAAGCATCACGACACTGGTGGGCTATCGCAATACGCCGCTCTTCCGTCTGGACGAAGCAAACGTCTCCGACACCCTGACGGTGGACTGCCCGCCGCGCGGCAGCGGCGTCTATGTGCTGGAAGGCGCAGGGACTCTGAGCGCAAACGGCCGCAGCCTGCCTCTGAAAAAGACCGACCAGCTCTTTGTCCCCGCTGGAACGGGAAGATTTACACTGGATGCGGAGGCTCCGCTGAGGGTCCTGCATTTCTTTGGCCCTGAAGAGAAACAATAAATTCCAATGTAAAAAAGACCTCCGCAGCCCTGAAAGGCGGCGGAGGTCTTCTGCGATAGGGGAGAGGTCACTTCCGTGCTATCATCTCGGTATAGGCCAGCACCAGCGGGCCGACGCCCTTTGCGTCGTTGCAGACCACCGGCTCACTGAAATAGTAAGCCAGCGAGCCGTCGCGGTGGTCCTTGCCGCCGAGGCCGGCCACGAGGCAGATGCCATCCAGCTGCAGGCTGCCGTCCGGGTTCTTGCTCAGATACTTGTCACAGGTGCCGTAGAAGGCTTTCTCGGCCCATGCGGCCATCCGCTTGGGCAGGTAGCCGAGACGCACGCCCTTGAGCACGGCGTAGGCGAAGAGGGCCGTGCCGCTGGTCTCGAGGTAGTTGCCCTCGACGCCGGGGTGGTCCATCACCTGCCAGAACATGCCGGTCTCCTCGTCCTGGAACTTGTGGACGTCCTCGATGGTCTGCTTGAGCATCGCCATGATGCCGCGGTACTCGTTGTAGAGCTGCTCATCCATCCGCTCCAGCACGTCCACCATCGCCACCATGAACCAGCCCATGGCCCGCAGCCAGAAGTTGGGGCTGCAGCCGGTGACGGGGTCGGCCCAGTACATCTGACGGCTCTCGTCGTAGCCGTGGTAGTACAGGCCGGTCTTCTCGTCCCGCATGTGCTTTTTGATGTTCATGAACTGTTTGTAGCTGTCGATGCAGCCCTGCATCTTGTTGTAGCGGGTCTCGTACTCCATATAGAAGGGCTGGGCCATGTAGGTGCCGTCCAGCCAGACCTGCCACGGATAAATGTCCTTGTGCCAGAAGTTGCCCTCCCTGGTGCGGGGCTGGGTGAGCAGCTGGCTGCGGATGGTGTCGATGGCCTTGCGGTACTTCTCGTCGCCGAAGATGTCGTAGAGGATGAACAGGTTTTTGCCCTGATTCACGTTGTCGAGGTTATGCTCCTTCGGGTCGTAGGTCTTGATGGAGCCGTCTTCCTGCACGAACCAGTCGATGAAATCCTTGGAAAATTTCAGATACTTTTCGTCGCCGGTAGTCTTATACAGGCTCAGGCAGGCGGTGATCATGCAGCCGTCGATGTAGTTCCACTTGTTGGGCTTGCCGCTGCGGACCTTCTCGATGTTCCACATGGGTGTCTCGGCGCTGGAATTGGCGATGAGGTAGTCCACGTAATCGCCCAGCATGGACAAAATCTCTTCATGAGTCATGGCTTAGTCCTCCTCAAAATGGCCGACGTTGGCAAAGCGCAGGCGCTCGCCCTCGTAGCCCTCGATCCTGACGTTGTGCAGCTTGATGTTCTTGACGTTCTCGGCGTAGATGGCCAGCTTCTTGACCAGCGGGCGGTTGTCGGCCATGGCAGCCTGACCCTCCTTGGCGTCGGGGTCGAAGGTGATGGTGACATTCTTCATGGAGACGCCCTCGATGGGCTGCTCGGGCAGGCCGTCGAAGTAGCAGCCCGCAAACTGTGCATCGGTGGCCACGATGTCTTCCATGGTCAGGGTGCCGAGCTTCGGGGTGTATTCGTCCACGGGCAGAGCTTCGCGGCACTGGACATAGGGGCTGTGGCCGTCCGGGTCGCAGAAGTAGAACATATTGATGACGAAGGGAGCCTTGACGCCCCGCATCTCCACGTTGCGGAACACCAGACCGTCGATGACGGCGGTGTTGCCGCGGCCGCGGCGGGTCTTGACCCGGAGGCCGCGGTCGGTGTGGTCCATGAGGCACTGGGTGACCACCATGTCCTTGACGCCGCCGCTCATCTCGCTGCCGATGACGATGCCGCCGTGGCCCTTGTCCAGCAGGCAGTTGCGGATGACGGTGTGCTCGCAGCTCTTCTTGAGCTTCATGCCGAGGAAGACCTTGCTGGCCTTCATGGCGATGCAGTCGTCGCCGACGTGGATGTTCACGCCGATGATGCGGGTGTACTCGCAGCTCTCGGGGTCGATGCCGTCGGTGTTGGGGGCGTTGTAGGGGTTGTTGATGTTGAAGTTCAGCAGGTCGAGGTGTTTGACGAAGATGGGGTGGATGGTCCAGGAGTAGCTGTTCTGCACGGTGATGCCGTGGAGGCAGATATTCTCGCTGTCCACCATCGCCACGGCGCGGGGACGCCATGCGATGCGCTTGACCTTGGGGTCGATCCACCAGTCGCCGTTCTGGGCGTCGCAGTCCAGTGTGCCTTCGCCGGTGACGACGACGTCATGCACCTGGGTGATGTTCAGCAGGCCCGCAAAGCTGTTCAGCGGGTTGCCCTCCCAGCCGGTGAGGTAGTATTCGTCCACTTCGTTCTCGCTGGGGATGACGCCGGGCAGGATGGGGTAGTGGGTGCGGTCGTTGTCGCCCAGCAGCACAGCGCCCTTCTCGAGGTAGAGGGTAGTGCAGCTCTTCATGAAGAGGCTGGCGGTGCGGTAGCGGCCAGCGGGGACATACACCGTGCCGCCCCTGGGGCAGGTGGAAAGAGCAGCCTGCAGCCTGCCGGTGTTGTCGGTCTCGCCGTCGGCGACGAGGCCGTAGCGGGATGCGTCCACAAAGAAGCTCTCAGCCTCGGTGGTGAAGTCCAGCTTCAGGTGCTCACCCTCGGCGTCCACCTCCACGGTGTAGGTGGTGGACGGAGTCAGGGAGAAGAGGGAGAACACGTTGGTGTTGCAGCTTTCGTAAATGGTCTTGCCGTTCAGAGCCACGGCGAAGGGGTGCTCCGGGCGGAAGCACTTGCCGTTTTCCAGCTCGAAGACGGCGCTGCGGGTCATGGAACGGATGAGAGACAGATTCATTTTTACAGCCTCCTGAGTTATTTGCGTAGATTTGCGGCTTGCCCGCAGAGGGCGGGCATGGTACACTGGGGATAAGAATATCAGAGCACTGCCCCGGCGGGGCAGGCATAGCAAGAAGGGGGAAGGGCGGATGCGCGCCGAACGGGAAAAACTCAACGCGAAGATCACGGCGGGAGCACTCAAGCTGGCCGGCGGGCGGCTCGAGCTGCCTGCCGAGATGTGCCATATCGTTCTGTTTTCGGGCGGCAGCTGCACGGTCCAGTGCGGGGACACGTCGCTCCTGGTCAGCCCCGGCTGCGCACTGCTGCTGGGGCCGGGGGCGTGGGCGGTATCGCAGGCAGGCCACACCCAGCCGGAAATGCTGGGATGCAGTTTCCCACAGGCGGCCCTCCACGAGATGAAGAACGCCACCGGCGAAGATTTCCTCCGCCTTTTTGCACCGGGCAGCCAGATGGCCCTTTACGGCAGCGTCCAGTGGGCCAGCCGTCTGCGGACGCTGCTGGAGATGATGCGGGGCGCCATGGGCGAGCCGGAGTATCCCGGCGGGCTGTATCTGGCACTGACCCTCCACTATGTGGAGCAGGAGCACCGGGCGCAGAGCGCCGCCGACGCCCGCCCCCGCAACGAGACGGTGGAGCAGATCTGCGCCTACCTTGCGGCAAACTACCAGCAGAAGCTTTCCCTCACCGAGGTTGCGGCGCGGTTCTACATCTCGCCCTACTATCTGAGCCGGCTGTTCCGGCGGGTGACGGGGCAGTCCATCGTGGACTACATCAACGCCCGCCGCATCGAGGCGGCACAGAAGCTTCTGGAAACGACAGAGCTGAGCATCGGCAGCGTGGCCGAGCAGACCGGCTTTGCCTCTGCGGCCCACTTCCGCCGCGTCTTTCGGGAGACGATGGGCGTCGGGCCGCTGCAATACCGGAAGAGCAGAAAATAGAGTGCCACAAAAGCCTCTCCCTTTGGGAGAGGTGTCACCGAAGGTGACGGAGAGGGCAGGCCAGCTTCGACAAAGCCGCTGCGCAGCGATAAGCAGCCTCTTTGTCAGAGCAATATTATCGCAACGTCCGTACATCTCTGTCGGCGTCCTTGCCCTCTCAGGCGCTCACGCGCCAGCTCTCCCAAGGGGAGAGCCTTTGACATTGGAAATGCCCCCTGCGTCCTCTCTACGGGAAGAGGCACAGGGGGCATTCATGTTTGTCGGGATGATCCGAGCGGCGGGGGCTTCAGCTTAGCCCTTGACAGCACCGGCGGAGATACCTTCGACGAACTGATCCTGTGCGCAGAAGAAGACGATGAGCTGCGGCAGGATAGAGATCAGGGACAGGGCCAGAATACGGTTCCAGGCAAAGCCCGTATCACCGTCCATGGACAGCTTGACGAACAGGGACATGGGGTACTTTGCAGGGGTCTGGACGTAAAGCAGGGGACCCATGAAGTCGTTGCAGCTCCACATGAACTGGAACAGTGCGCAGGACACCAGAGCGGGCATCAGCATCGGGACGATGACCTTGTACAGGGTCTGGAAGGAGGAGCAGCCGTCGATGGCGGCAGCCTCGTCCAGGTCGCGGGGGACGTTGCGCATGAACTGCACCAGCTGGTAGACGAAGTAGGTCTCAGTTGCGAATGCGCAGTGGACCCAGATGGCCAGATAGAACGGGCTGTTGACCCAGCCGAACTTGGTGTACAGCAGGAACTGAGGCACATTCAGGACGACCTGAGGCAGGAACAGGGTGGCCAGCATGATGCTGAACAGGATCTTCCGGCCCGGGAAGTCGAAGCGGCCAAAGCCGTAAGCTGCAATGCAGGAGGAGACCACGGTGCAGATGACCTTGGGCAGGACGTAGCTGTAGGTGTTCAGCATGGCCTGCAGGATGTTGATGGAACCGCCGAAGTTGTTCAGCGCGTTCTTGTAGCCCTCCAGAGTGGGGTTCTTGATCCACAGGCCGATGCCTGCAAAGATCTCGCTGTTGTCCTTAAAGGTGGCGCTGATCATCCACAGCAGGGGATAGATCATGATGAGGCCCACCAGGATCAGGACGAGGTACTTGAAAAACGTCGCGATGGCGTTAGAAGCTTTCATTCCCATACTGTCATACCTTACCTTTCATCCGAGTAGTAGACCCACTTCTTCTGGCTGGTGAAGGCGATGATCGTCAGGATGCAGACGATGACGAACATGATCCATGCCAGTGCGGAAGCCATGCCCATCTGGTTGGACTTGAATGCGTAGTTGTAGACCAGAATGGAGATGAGGGTGGTGGAACCGCGGGGACCGCCGTTGGTGATGATGAACGGGCCATTGAACTCCTGGAAAGCCTGGCAGATCTGAGTGACCAGATTGTAGAAGATGATGGGGGTGATCATCGGGACGGTGATGGAGAAGAACTGACGCCACTTGCCTGCGCCGTCGATGGTGGCGGCCTCGTACAGGTCGGCCGGCACGCCCTTCAGAGCGGCGAGGAACAGCACCATGGCGGAGCCGAACTGCCAGATACGCAGGAAGCAGATGATCCACAGTGCGTAGCTGGGGTCGCTCAGCCAGGAGGGACCCTGAAAGTGGCCGAAGGTCAGCATACGGATGAGGGTGTTGACCAGACCGTCATCACGGAACACGGCCTTCCACAGCACGGCGATAGCAACAGAGCCGCCGAGGATGGAGGGGATGTAGTAGACGGTGCGGAACACGTTCACGCAGGCGATCTTGAAGTTCAGGATGTAGGCGATGAACAGTGCGAAGACCAGCTTCAGCGGCACAGTGATGAAGCTGTACTTGAAGGTGGTGATGAGCGCCTTGGTGATCTTGGGAGTGGTGAAGGCGTCTACATAGTTCATGATGCCATACTGATGGATGCCGTTGAAGAAGTCCATATCCGTAAAGCTGTAGTACAGAGACTGGCCGAACGGGATGGCCTTGAAGACGACGAAGCCGATGATCCAGGGGATCAGGTAGAACAGGCCCTGCCATTTGTCAAAAAACTTCTGGGCCGGGGTACGCCCGAGAGAGGGCGCTTTGCTTTCTTTCATCCAGGGGTCCTCCTTTTATAAGGATATGTCTTGTACGCCGCACAATCGTTTGGACACATTTTTGTCAAAAAAATGTCATCACCGTCTTGCAAAAAAGGGGCATCCGTCCGTAGGTGGAAGGGATGCCCCTTGCAAGACTCCTTTATGTGGGGCGGCCCGTGTCAACACCGCGCGTGTGCGGGCCGCAAAAAGTCCATGAGGCGGAAATCAGACGGTGTAGCCGACAGATTCCATGCCGTCCAGCAGGGTATCGACCAGGTCAGCGCCGGAAACATTGTCGTAATCCAGAGTGTCGAACACCTCCTGATAGACGCCGGTGCCGGTAGCCTTCAGGTCGTTGGACTCGAACAGGGGGTCGAGCTGGTTGGAAACGAAGGCCATGACCTTGCCGTTTGCCTCAGCGACCAGCTCCTTGATCTTGCCGGCGCTCTGAGCAGCAGCCAGACCAGCCTTGGAGGCGGGGATGCCGCACTCGGAGCCCATGATCTCGGCACCTGCGGTCTCGTTCAGCAGGAAGTTGATGAGGGTAGCTGCCTCTGCGGGATGCTCGCAGGTCTTGGTGATGGCCAGACCCATGGAGACCTTGGAGAAGCCGCCGTTGTAATCGCCGAACTTGATCTCCTCGCCCACGGTGAAGCCGGCCTTGTTCTCCTCGTCCAGAGCGTCAGCGTACTTGGTAGCGGAGGAGTCCCACTCGAAGCAGCCGGCCAGCTTGCCGGTGATCCACTCGGTGGACTGGTGAGCGGCATTGTCGCCGTTGGAGCCGTAGTAGGTGGGCAGGCTCATGATGACGTGGCCCTCGACCAGGCTCTTGATGAAGTCGATGCCCTCAGCGATCTGGTCAGCATCGTAGTTCAGGGTGGAGGTGGAGGGGTCGGCCCAGTCCTTGCCATACTTGCTCTCGAGGTAGAACACCATCAGGATCATACGGTCGTATGCGCCCAGGTGCAGGGGATAGTAGTCATCGCCCAGCTTCTCCTGGAAGGTCTTGCCGGCAGCCATCAGCTCGTCCAGAGTGGTGGGGAAGGAGATGCCGGCCTTGTCGAAGGTGGTCTTGTTCCAGTAGAAGATACGGCCGGTCATAGACACGGGTACGCACTGCTGAGAGTTTGCCACGTTGCAGGCAGCCAGCTTGGCCTCATCCCACTGGGTCAGGTCGAGGTACTCGGAGACGCTGTTCAGGTCGATGAAGGTCTGGCCGTTCTTGGAGTAGTTGTACAGCCAGTTCCAGTTGATCTGGCAGACATCCTCAGCGACACCGCCAGCGAACTTGGTGGACATGGTGTCCTCCCAGCCGGACCATGCAGCGAAGGTGGGGTTGACGGTGATGGTGCTGTGCTCAGCAGAGAAAGCCTTGATGGCCTCCTGGTAAGCGTTGTGACGGGACTCGCCGCCCCACCAGCTCATGGTCAGGGTGACGGGGTCAGAAGACAGGCCGGCCACGGAAGCGGCTGCGGAAGAAGCAGCGGTGGAAGTGGCGGTAGAACCAGCGTTGCCGGAGCCGCCGCAGGCGGCCAGCAGGCCGGCAGCACCCACAGCGCCAGAGACCTTCAGAAAGTCACGACGAGAAATTGCCTTGCTCATTTTCGTTCTCCTCCTATGTAGAAAACATCTTCTTGCATGGACGCCTCTGCAAAGCATCCGTTGTATACAAATATGATACCAAAAGCAAGAAAAAAAAGAAAGATGCAAATTGTAGTGATAGCGGCAGAAAACGTACAAATATTGCGCTTATTTTTTGCCCGGTTTTGACGTCATTGCCAGAATGAATAAACTTGGACCGAAAAACTGTGCAACTTGTATACTTCAATGATTTGCATAGAAAACTGGGATGCAACAGGGGAAGATTGGCCTGAATTGCAAGAATTTTGTAGCCGAGGCAGAATTTGTTGAAAGAGCGTTGTATACATTAAAAGCAACGATAACAGAAAGTTCCGGCCCCGAGCTGATATATCAATAGCGCAAAAAACGCGCGAATTGGGGCACGACTGATATATCACGGATGCAGAAAAGATACAAAAATGCCGCCCGGCGTGCGGACGGCATAAAATCAGGAAAAAGAGTCACCGGCGGGCGGCGTAGAAGGCGCTGCGCTCCCGGAAATAGCACTGGGGACACATGCTGACGTACTGGACGTCGTTCTCAAGGTCGATGGCTACCTGTTCGCCCTCAAAGACGAAGCGGCCGTTGACCTTGCGGCAGTTGCAGGTGGCCTTGCGGCCGCAGGTGCAGATGGTCTTCATCTCCTCGATGGTGTGGGCCAGCTCCAGAAGCCGGGTGGAGCCGGGGAAGCCCTTGAGGGAGAAGTCGGAGCGCAGGCCGTAGCAGATGACGGGGATGTTCAGCTCTACCGTCACCATAAACAGCTGCTCGGCCTGCTCTGCGGTGAGGAACTGGCTCTCGTCACAGAGCACACAGGCCAGAGGCCGGCCCTCGCTGCTGGCGGCCCGGACGGCCTCCACCAGGTCCATGTCCGGCGGCACCAGCAGATCGGCAGGGCGGCGGACGCCCAGACGGCTTACGAGGTCGCCGCTGCCCTTGGTGTCCACCTTCGGCTTGAGGATGAGCACCCGCATCCCCTGCTCCTCGTAGTTGTGGGCCACCTGCATCAGCGCGGTGCTCTTGCCGCTGTTCATTGCGCCGTAACGGAAATAAAGCTTTGCCATGTCGAAAAAGTCTCCTCATGAAAGGACTCTCTCAGCCAAAGCCTGACGGAGAGGGCCGGTATTATCGATAGTATCTGCTCAGTCCTGATTGCGCAGCCGGTAGCCCAGGCTCATCAGGCTGTCGCCGAGGTGGACGTTCTCCACCACCACGTCGGGGTAGGAGACAGACAGATCGTAGTGGGAGAAGTTCCAGAAGCCCTGAATGCCCAGAGCCACCAGACGGCCGCTGATCTCCTCTGCGCCGCTGCGGGGCAGACAGAGCACAGCCACCTCGGGGTGGTGCTCGGCGCAGAAAGCTTCCAGCTCGTCGATGTGTAAAATCCGGATGCCGTTGATCTCTTTGCCCACCTCGTCGGGGGCGTTGTCGAAGGCGGCGATGAGCTTGTAGCCGTTGGTATCGGTGGTGATGAAGCGGCTCACAGCCTTGCCCAGACGGCCGCAGCCGATGAGGATGGTGGGCAGGAGGTCGCCGTTGCCAAAGAGCAGATGCTCAAGGATGCTCAGCAGGTTCTCCACCGAGTAGCCGATGCCCTGACGGCCATTCACGTCGCCGATGCAGTTGAAGTCCTGCCGCACCTGGGAGGCAGTGGTACCCATCTGGGCGGCCAGCTCACGGGATGAGATGCTGGTGATGCCGTCGTTCTTCAGGGTGCGCAGGTAGCGATAGTATTTGGGCAGGCGCTTGATGACGGGCAGAGAAGCTTTGCCGGGAGTGTTCATAGGGGGGCTCCTTTCTTTTTATCCGCAGCATTGCCGGGGAGAGGTGCGCAGCGGCAGGGCGCTCCGGCAAAAGATTTGTACTTTCTTGTACAATAATGATACATATTTGACAATCTTATCTCTAGTATAAAGTATACAGCGCGAAGAGAGAATGTCAAACCATTTGGCACATTTTTTTGAGAAAGAAAAGAAATCTTTGCCGAAGTATAACCGGCAGGAATGCCGGACAAGCTGAAATGAAGCAAAAAGGAGGATGCGCAGAATGTCACAGGAAGAGAAGAACATCCCCGTGGAGCAGCAGCGGCTGGAAAAAGAGCAGATCGAGGATATGGGCAGCGTTTACCGCACCCGGGGAGCTCACGCCATCCACTGCCTGACGGTCATCGGGCAGGTAGAGGGCCATGTGGAAGCGCCCCAGGGCCAGAAGACCACAAAATATGAGCATGTCATCCCCCAGCTGGTGGCCGTGCAGGAGGACCCCGCCATCGAGGGCCTGCTGGTCCTGCTCAACACCGTGGGCGGGGATGTGGAGGCGGGGCTTGCACTGGCGGAGCTCATCGCCAGCATCTCCAAGCCCAGTGCGGCGGTGGTGCTGGGCGGGGGCCACTCCATCGGCATCCCGCTGGCCGTCAGCGCCCAGCGGAGCTTCATCGTGCCTACCGCCACCATGACGGTCCACCCCGTCCGCCATTCCGGCATGATATTGGGCGTACCGCAGACCATGCGCTGGTTCGAGCAGATGCAGGAGCGGATCACCGGCTTCGTGGCGTCCCACAGCGGCATCTCGGAGAAGCGTTATACTGAGCTGATGATGCGCACGGGCGAGCTGGTCATGGACGTCGGCACCGTGCTGGATGGCCGAAAAGCCGTGCGGGAAAAGCTTATCGACGAGCTGGGCGGGCTGTCGGACGCGCTGGCATGGCTCTACCGAGAAATCGAGGGGAAATAAATTGCCATTTGACTTTTCCCGTGGTACAATGAAAGAATCGAGTCGTATCGAAATTCTTCCATCGTCACCGACAGAGCCGCCCTGAGCGCGCCCTGCTTCATGATATAAAATAAGGAACGGGTTTTAGGAAACATGGCAAAGAGAAAACGCAAGACCTCCGGGCGCAGCACAGCCTCGCGCCGCAAGAACCGGACACAGGACCGGATGCCCGCGGGGCTCATCACCCTGTTTGCGGGGCTGGTGCTCATGGCGCTGGCTTTCGTGCCGGGCAGCTCGGCCTGGCGCACGATGCACGATGTCCTGTTCGGCGTGTTCGGCTGCGGAAGCTTCGTGCTGGGCGCAGCGCTGTGCTATCTGGCCATCCTCTACACCCGGGGCGAAGACCTGCTGCCCCATATCGCAAAGCTGGTGCTGGGGCTCATCTTCGCCAGCGGCACGGTCATCGTCTTTTCTGACATCCCCACCGACCAGACCGCCGCGCAGATGACTGCCACCTGTTATCATAATGGTATGAGCGCATGGCTCTCGGGCGGTGCGCTGGGCGCTGTGCTGGGCGGGACGCTCCTGCTGCTCTGCGGCAGACCCGCCGCCAATCTGGTCATGGCGGCGCTGGCGGCCTGCGCCAGCCTGTACATTTTTGACGTTACGCCCGCCGAGTGCTGGCAGTGGCTCTGTAACGTGGGCGGCAGCGTCCACGAAAAGGGCCTTGCCGTCCACGAACAGAATGCCGCCCGCCGGGCCGAGCGTCTGGCAGAACGCGCCGCCGAGGAGGCCGAGGCGGAGGAATATGAGGACTATGGCGACGACCTGCCGGAAGACGAAGCGGGCGAAGGCGGGGACTGCTGCGGCGGCGAAGAGCCTGCCGCGCCCGCCTTCCATATCCAGCCTCCCGGCTGGCTGGCTGGCGTCTTCCACTGGGGCCATCAGGTGATGCAGGGCGGCGAACAGGCAGAGCCTGCCCCTGCGCCCGCACCGGAAGCGCAGACCCCGCCTCAGCCCGAGCCTGCCCCCGTACAGGTGGAAAAGCCCCGGCCCCGTGCGCCCTTTGATATTGATTTAGGCCCTGACCATACCACCGTCACCGAGGGCGGCAGTGAGCCCATCGAGCCCATCATCCTCGGCCCCGGCGGCACCTTCGGCATGGACCCGCTCCGCCGTGCGCCCATCCGCGCCACCGTGACGCCCATCGTCCCGGACGCTGTGGATACCGCCGCCGAGGACTTCTTCACGGCCCAGCCCGAGCCGACGGTGACGCCCACCGTCACGCCCGCTGCCCCGGCAGAAGAGCCGGAACAGCAGCCCGCGCCTGAGCCGCCGCTCTCCTTTGGCATCCCGCTCTATGATCTGACCCCGACTCCGGAACCGGCCCCGCAGCCGGTCAGCGCCGAGAATGCGGTGGCGTTCCGCTCTGAGCCGGATGAGGACGGCTGGATCAGCATCACCAGCGACCCGGTGGAGGAAAAAGACCTCAACACGCTGGTGGCAGCCGCCATGGAAAAGCCTGCTGTTTCCGAGGAGCAGGCCGCGAACGCCCCCGCCGAAGAGGCCGTGACGGAGGAGAGCTTCCAGTATCAGTACCCCTCCATCGAGCTGTTCGAGCGCGCCCCGGAGGAAAGCGACTCCGGCGCGGAAGACGAGCTGAAAGCCAACGCCCAGAAGCTGGTGGACACGCTGGAAAGCTTTGGTGTCCGCACCCGTGTGCTGGATATTTCCCGCGGCCCGTCGGTCACCCGGTATGAAGTCCAGCCCATGGCGGGCGTCAAGATAAGCCGCATCACTTCGCTGGCGGACGACATCGCCCTGAACCTGGCGGTGGCCGATGTCCGCATGGAGGCTCCCATCCCCGGCAAGCCTGCCGTGGGCATCGAGGTGCCGAACCATAAGAAAACGCCGGTCTACATCCGCAGCGTCTTCGAGAGCCAGAGCTTTTTGCGGATGACCTCGCCGATGGGCATTGCGCTGGGCAAGGACATCGCCGGCGTGGCCCAGGTGGCCGACCTGTGCAAGATGCCCCATCTGCTCATCGCGGGCAGCACCGGCAGCGGTAAATCGGTCTGTGTCAACAGCATCATCATGAGCCTGCTGTTCCGCTCCAGCCCCGAGGATGTTAAGCTCCTGCTCATCGACCCCAAGGTCGTCGAGCTGGCTGAGTACAACGGCATCCCCACCTGCTGATGCCTGTCGTCACCGAGCCCCGCAAGGCGGCCGGCGCACTGGGCGGCGCAGTGCAGGAGATGGAGCGCCGCTACCACCTCTTCGCGGAGAACAACGTCCGCGACATCAAGTCCTTCAACAAGCTGGCGGCAGCGGACCCGAACCTCGAGAAGATGCCCTATATCGCCATCATCATCGACGAGCTGGCCGATCTGATGATGGTCGTCGGCAAGGATGTCGAAGACTCCATCTGCCGCATCGCCCAGAAGGCCCGTGCCGCCGGTATGCACCTCATCGTGGCGACCCAGCGCCCCAGCGTGGACGTCATCACCGGCCTCATCAAGGCCAACATCCCCAGCCGCATCGCCTTCGCCGTGTCCAGTCAGGTGGACAGCCGCACCATCCTCGACGGTGCCGGTGCCGAAAAGCTGCTGGGCATGGGCGATATGCTCTTCATGCCCGTGGGCGCACCCAAGCCCACCCGTATCCAGGGTACCTTTGTGCGGGATGAGGAGATCAGCCGTGTGCTGGACTTCATCAAGAAGAGCGCCACCGTCCAGTACGACGAGGCCATGATAGAGGCGATGGAAAAACACGCCATCCAGGACGGCAAGAAGGGCAGCAGTTCTGCCGACTCCGACGAGGAGGGCGGCAGTGACCCGATGCTCAAGCAGGCCGTGGAGGTGGTCATCGACGCCGGTCAGGCGTCCACCAGCCTTTTGCAGCGCCGCTGCAAGCTGGGATATGCCCGCGCCGCCCGCATCATGGACGAGATGGAAGAAAAGGGCATCATCGGCCCCTACGAGGGCGCAAAGCCCCGCGCTGTCCTCATCAGCCGCCAGCAGTGGCTGGAAATGCAGATGAATCAGCCGGATGAATAAAATTTTTGATTTCGGAAGCAATAGAGCCCTGCTGTATAGGGCAGGCATCATGAAAGAAAAAGGATAACTATGGAACATTACACCGAATTTCTCCCCATCAGCCGGGCTGACATGGAGGCCCGGGGATGGGACCAGCTGGACTTCGTGGTGGTGGGCGGCGACGCCTATGTGGACCACCCCAGCTTTGGCACCGCCATCATCAGCCGCCTGCTGGAAGCCGAGGGCTACAAGGTGGGCGTGCTGGCTCAGCCCCGCTACACCGACTGCGAGGACTTCAAGCGGTTCGGAAAGCCGAAGTACGGCTTCTTCATCGGCGGCGGCAACGTGGACAGCATGGTGAGTCACTATTCCGTCGCAAAGATCCCCCGCGCGGAGGACGAGTATTCCCCCGGCGGCAAGGGCGGCGCACGGCCCGACCGCAGCGCCACCGTCTACACCAGACTTGCCAAGCAGGCATACCCTGACCTGCCCGTCATTCTGGGCGGTCTGGAAGCCTCGCTCCGCCGCTTTGCCCACTACGACTACTGGCTGGACACCGTCCTGCCCAGCATCGCCGAGGACTCCGGTGCGGACATCATCAGCTTCGGCATGGGGGAACACCAGACTGTGGAGATCGCCCGCCGTCTGGCGGCAGGGGAGCCGGTGGAGAGCATCACCGATGTGGACGGCACCTGCTACCTGACCGACTTCGACCACCTGCCCGAGCGGTATGTGGAGTGCGCGGGTTTCAGGAAGGTCGCCTCCGATAAGGTGGCCTATGCGAAAGCCTGCCGCATCCAGATGGACAATCAGGACGTCGTCAGCGGCAATATCATCGTCCAGAAGCAAAGCGAGAAGTACCTCGTGCAGAACATCCCCGCAAAGCCCCTCGTCCGCTGGGAGCTGGATAAGGTCTACGCCCTGCCTTACACCCGCCGCTACCACCCCATCTACGAGGCCATGGGCGGTGTGCCTGCCATCCGCGAGGTGCAGTTCTCCATCATCCAGAACCGCGGCTGCTTCGGCGGCTGCAATTTCTGCGCCATCCAGCTGCATCAGGGCCGACGCGTCACCAGCCGCAGCGCCGACAGCATCGTGGCCGAAGCAGAGCGGATGACCCACGAGCCGGATTTCAAGGGCTACATCCACGACATCGGCGGCCCCACCGCCAACTTCCGTTTCCCATCCTGCCGCGAGCAGATGCTGCGGGGTATGTGCAATGGCGGCAAGCACTGCCTCGCCCCCACCACCTGTTCCCACATGATCGTGGACCACAGCGATTACCTGAAAATTCTCCGCCGCGTCCGGGAGCTGCCCGGCGTCAAGAAGGTGTTCATCCGCAGCGGCATCCGCTTCGATTACCTGATGGCCGACCCCGATGACACTTTCTTTAAGGAGCTGGTGGAGTACCACGTTTCCGGCCAGCTGAAAGTCGCGCCGGAGCACTGCGCCCCCAACACCCTCGCCTACATGGGTAAGCCGCCCATCGAGACCTTCAACAAGTTCAAGGATAAGTTCTACGAGCTGAGCAGGAAGGCGGGCAAAAAGCAGTACCTCGTGCCGTATCTCATGTCCAGCCACCCGGGCAGCACCCTCAAGGATGCCGTCTATCTGGCCGAATACCTCTACAAGAACCATATGCGCCCCGAGCAGGTGCAGGATTTTTATCCCACGCCCGGCACCGTGAGCACCTGTATGTTCTACACCGGCCTCGACCCCTACACCTTGAAGCCGGTGTTTGTGGAAAAGACCGCTGAGGGCAAGGCGCTTCAGCGCGCCCTGCTCCAGTATTATGAGCCCCGCAACGCCGAAAAGGTCATCAAGGCGCTGAAAATGACCCACCGCGAAGACCTCATCCCCCTGCTGGTTTCCGCTGAGGGCCGCATTGCGGTCCAGCGCTCGGCCCGCAGAGCCGAGGCCGCCGATGTGACCATCCACGGCGACGGCACCTACACCGTCCGGCCCAGAGGCAAGGGCGGCAAGCCCCAGAGCCGCTCCACCGCCCCGGCAGGCCGCAATCCGGCGGGCCGTCAGCCCAGCCCCGGCGCACGTTTTGCGCCCCATTCGGCTCCTGCGCATAAACCGAAAAACAATCAACAGAAAGAGAATACATCGTGGAAAACTTCAAAAAAGAAAAAGTGAACGCTCAAACGCTCATGAGCCGCCTCGCTGCGCTGGCGCTGGCCGCAGTCCTTGCGCTGGGCCTCGTGGGCTGTGATACCTCTTCCATCGTCCCGGGAGGCAGCGGCGACGTCATGCCGAACCCGGCAGCTTCTCAGACCGGAACGACGCCTTCCGACGGGCAGGATGCCGCCTTCCAGATGCACTTCATCGACGTAGGGCAGGCGCTGAGCGTGCTGGTGGAGTGCGACGGACAGTTCATGCTCTACGACGGCGGCAATGTGGACGACGGCAGTCTGGTGGTCTCCTACCTGCAGAATCAGGGGGTCGAGCAGCTGGAATATGTCTTCTGCTCCCATGCTCACGAAGACCATGTGGGCGGTCTGGCCGCTGCGCTGGCCTATTTCCCGGCCTGCCACGTTTACAGCCCCGTGACGGAAGCCTCCACCAAGTGCTTCAAGGATTTCGTCAAGTACACCCAGCAGCAGAACTTACAGGTCGAAGTACCTGCCGCAGGCACCCAGTGGGCGCTGGGCAGCGCCACTGTGACCATGCTTGGCCCTGTGGCGCAGTACGATGACACCAACGATACCTCCATCGTCCTGCGCATCGACTACGGCGCGACCAGCTTCCTGCTCACCGGTGATATGGAGGCCGACGCCGAGCGCGACCTTGTGAACAGCGGCGCGAACCTCAAGGTGGATGTCTTACAGGTGGGCCACCACGGCTCCAGCACCTCCACCAGCTACATCTTCCTGAACGCTGTCCTGCCCGAAATGGGCATCATCTCCTGCGGGGTCAACAACAAGTACGGCCACCCCCACGAGGAGACCCTGAGCATCCTGCGGGACGCCGGTGTGGGCGTCTACCGCACCGACCTGCTGGGGACGATCACCGTTTCCAGTGACGGCCAGAACTACACGGTGGCAACGGAACACTTCGCCACCGACGCTGAGCTGAACCCCACCGACCCGGCAGCATCCAGCACGGCCCAGCAGGCCTACATCGGCAACGTGAACAGCAAAAAGTTCCATCTGCCCAGCTGTGCCAACCTCCCGGCAGAGAAGAACCAGATCTTGTTCTCGAGCTATGATGAAGCTGTGGCCGCAGGCTACAGCCCCTGCTCGAGCTGCATCAAATAACAAATAGACAAAAGGGAAGCCCCATCGTCAGATGGGGCTTCCCTTTTGTCATAATATCAGCGTCCGCGTCCGGCTCCGCCGCCGTGGCTGCTGCCGCCGCCCATGCCGCCGAAGCTGCCGCCGCCGCGCCCGGCTCCGCCAAAACCGGAGCCGCCGCCCATACCGCCAAAGCCGCCGAAACCGCCTCCGCGGGGAGGACGAGGCCCACGGGGGCCTCTCGGGCCGCGAGGGCCGCCATAGAAACCACCGCCGGGGCCGAAGTCATCGTAAGGGCCGCGGGGAGGGCGCGGGCCTCTGTGCCAACGCCGTGCGCCGAACCAGCCAAACGGCCCCCAGAACCAGCCGAAGGAGTGGCCGAGAGGGGTGATAAAGATAAAGAAAACTGCGATGAACAGGATGATATAAGCAAGCATGGAGAAAATGCCGCCGATAAAGCTTTCCCAGATGGAGTAGTGCTTCTGGGGCGGGACAGGCTCGACAGAGGGCCGGGTGGTCTGGGTGTCAGAGCCGTCGGAATAGATGGTCCCGCCGCTCAGAGTGACCCCGTACACCTGTGCAATGGTGTTTGCCACATTGGTGGCGCAGGTGAGGACGGCGGCGTCGTACTTCTTGGCGGCGAAATCGTCCTCCATGGTCTGCACGAGAGAGCTTGCCTGGTCGGCCAGCATGGTGCTGCGGAAGCCGTCACCGTAGGTCAGATAGTAGTCGCCGTCGGCGTACTGGTCCGACTGCATCACCAGCAGGATGAGTACGCCGTTGTTCTTGCTGGAACTGCCGATGCCCCAGGTGTTGAAGGCTTCAGCAGCGTAGTCCTCGGTGGTGGCGCTGCCGGTGTAGTCCACGGTCAGCACGCCGATCTGTGCGCCGTCGCAGCTGGAAGAGAGCTGTGCGTTGAGGGTCTCGAGCTCCGAGGTGGTGCTGTCGCTCAGCACACCGGCGTCGTCCACCACCCATTGATCTTTCGGCAGGCTGGGCAGCTGGATGCTGGAGGCCGAAGCCGCCGGTGCCAGCGCCGTGATGCCGACGGTCACGACAAGAAGCAGTGCCGCAATGCGGCGGGAGAATGTTTTCATCGTCTTCATGCGAAAAGTTCCACCTCCTGTATGCCGAACAGCTTGCCCAGCACGCTGGCCGGGAAGCCGCCGACGTCTTTCTGGTAGGTCTGGACTGCGTCGTTATAATGCAGGTTGCTGATGATGGTCTGCGCACTGTTGAACTGGCTGTACTGCCCCTGCACCGCACCCATCTTCATGGGGTCTGCGGCCTGCTCCTGCAATTTGGCGTAGAGCTGGCCGATGGCTGTGCCAAGCGTCTCGTTCGACTGGTAGAGCATATGCATCCTGCCGCCGGTGTAAACACTCAGAGAGTCCGGTGCGTGGATCTTGCCATCGGACTGCACCGCCCCGAGGCAGGCGGAAAAAGAGTCCAGCGCAGCCTGTGCCGTCTGCACTTCGGTGCTGTCTGCACCCAGTGTGTTGGACGCGGTGGTGATGATGTTGGCGGCCGTGTTGAGCCGTGTGGTCAATTCCTCATTCAGGGCATAGCCGCTGTCTGCGGCCACGCCAGTGGTGAACCCGTTCTTCACCGTGTCGTACTTTGCCCGGAGCTTCGCCCCGCCAAAGCCGACAAAGCACCCCAACATCACCACGATGCTCAGAGCAGCGGCAACAGCCTGTTTGCCCAGCGCGGCGGGCAGAGCCTTTTCGAGGCCTGCCAGCTTCTGCTGGAAGGGCGTCAGCCGCACTTCCTCCTCGGCGGGCGCTGCGGCGCGATAGCTGGAAGCGTCAAAGCCGCCGGTGGGTCGATTCTGTTGTCTGGAAAAATCTGCGTTTGCCATTTCAGCTCCGGATCTCCATCATCTTCTGTTTCAGATCGTCTTCGATGCGGGTGAGCTCCTGCTCGGCAGCGGCACGCTTTGCGCGGCCCTCGCTCTGGATCTTGTTCAGCTCGTCCAGCGTCTCGATGAGGCTCTTGTTGGTCTGCTGCAGGGTCTCGATGTCCACGACACCGCGCTGAGACTCCCTGGCCGTCTCGATGGTACCCATCTTGAGGGCGTCGGCGTTCTTTTTCAGCAGCTCGTTGGTCATGTCGGTGACGGCGCGTTCGGCCTGCATGGCCTGCTGGCTGTGGGCCAGACCCAGTGCCAGCACCATCTGGTTCTTCCACAGGGGGATGGTGTTGACGATGGTGGACTGTATCTTCTCGGCCATCATGGAGTTATTGTTCTGTAAAAGCCGGATCTGAGGACCCATCTGCAGGCTGATAGTGCGGGTCAGCTCGAGGTCGTAGAGCTTTTTCTCAAAGCGCTCGCACTGGTCGGCCAGATCGCGTGCGGCCTGTGCGTCCTCAGGCAGGCCGGAAGCCTTTGCCTTGTCCATCGCCTGCTGCAGCTCGTGGACGCGGAAGTCGGCCAGCTTCTTCTTACCCGCGAGGATATACATGCTCAGCTCTTTGAAATAGGCCATGTTCAGCTCATACATCTTGTCCAGCATCGCAATATCCTTGAGCAGCTGCACCTGATGCTTTTCGAGGGCGGACTGGATGGTCTCGACGTTCGTTTCCGCTTTGCTGTACTTGGTCTTCATGTTGTCGAGCTGGCTGCCCTTTTTCTTGAAGAAGCCGAGGATGCCCTTTTCCTCTTCGGCGGCGTCAAAGTTCTTCAGCTCCCCGATAAGGTCGCTGATCATGCCGCCCACCTCGCCAAGGTCTTTGGTGGACACTTTGGAAAGTGCCGCCTCGGAGAAGTCACCGATCTTCTTCTGGCAGGCGGAGCCGTACTGCAGCACCTGCTGGCTGTTGGTGATGTCGATCTTCTGAGCGAAGGCGTCCACCATCGCCTGCTCCTCGGGGCTGAGCTTGACCTGTTCGGCCTCGGGGGCCGCAGCGGGTTCGGGCTGCTTTTCCTCGGCGGCAGGGGCTTCCACCGGGTCGAGGGTCAGGGTGGGAACAGCGGGTGCGTCTAAGTCAAAATTGAACGTATTATCAGCCATGAGAGATTCCTTCCTTTCCAAATCGATACACGGCCTTG